>Ga0209697_10000200_pt1 | contig 97604 bp, 74 predicted proteins | sample AliMusrvi5mmetaG_FD_184115 | JGI IMG/M metagenome (GOLD analysis project Ga0209697, IMG submission 184115) | Freshwater lake bacterial and archeal communities from Alinen Mustajarvi, Finland, to study Microbial Dark Matter (Phase II) - Alinen... | ecosystem: Environmental > Aquatic > Freshwater...
ATCTATAACAACTCGTTTCGTTTCAAATGAAATATCTTGTTTGCAGCCCACCATCTTGATTACAGCAAGCTTCACTTATATTAACCGAAAATTTCTTTTCGGTCGTTTAGTGTGCGTCTGGGCGCACCTAATCTTTTAAACACCTTACCGACATCCCATTTCCTCGCCCTGCGGAATAATCTGACAATGAGGCTGATATATTGTTGATCCCGTGTGATTTTGCCCCGGTTGCGCCTGCTGAATCGGAGGTCCAGAAAAAAGTTGCAGATATCCCGGCTTGTGTAAAGGCCCAGGTATTGTTTTGGTACAGGACTCCAGAAAGCAATGCTTTGAATCCCCCGGGTGCAGAATCTTTAAGCGCAATGGCTGCCTGTGACTGCCCGCCAGACTGATTGAAAAGCACAACCCATTCGGCCTCCCCGGGAATATGCCAACCCGGAAGGCACAATCCCTGACCTCCCGGGGTGGCATCGAATCCCATTAATTCATCCCATTGATAAAACCCACCCGAAATACTGCAATTGCCCGCCAGATCGCCGGGGCAGTATTTGCTCACCAGGCAATTATCCATCTGGGGTGATTGTGAACTTATCATGGTTCCATAGTTGAGATTTTTTGCCAGCCAGCACTGGGCGCCAATCAAAACGGTAGGATACAATTGATTGTCACGCGGGTCAGTGATGCCGGAACCACAGGTAAAAGGCACGATTGGCTGTACCGTGATTATTTCGGTTGAGGAGGATGTACAGGAACCAATATTGGTATAGGAATAGGTAATCTGATGGGTTCCGGCTCCTGCCATTGCCGGGTTGAACATGCCCGTAACCGGATTAACCCCCGGCCCTGAATATGTTCCGGAAAGAGGCAATCCTCCCTTTAACCTGAAAGGATTTGCATTGACCGTGGTTACAAGGTCGTTACAAACCATCAAATTTACTACCGGCGACGGGCTCAGGGTTATTGTTACCGGGTTGCTTGTTACTGGGTTATTAACAGTACAGGTTTCATTTGAAGTCAGCATACAGGTTACAACATCCCCTGTCAGCGGGGTGTAGCTGAACAGGGAACCGCTGGTTCCTGCAGTGGTACCATTAACTTGCCAAAGGTAAACCGGACCGTTGCCACCATTTACCGGATTCGCGGTAAAATTTACCGGGATCCCGGTACAGACGGCAAGCGACGGACTCGCAACAACCGTCACCCCAACCGTTACGCCAGGGTTTACCGTGGCTTCGATAGAATTTGAAACTGTCGGGTTGCCTGTTACACAGGCTGTACCGGAGGTAACCTCACAAAGGATTTTATCTCCGTTGGCAGGGATGTATGCAAATGAAGAATTGTTTGTTCCAATACCGTCACCATTGACTTTCCACTGAAATACAGGAATTAATCCCCCTCCGAACGTACTGGCAGAAAAGGTCACCTGGGTACCATGACACACCACACCGGATGGAAATGATGAAATTGAAATCCCGACAGGAATATTTTGATTCACAGTCATCTGGAGGGCGTTTGAACCTGCAGGATTTCCGGTCCGGCACCTCAGACTGGAGTTAAGTTCACAGGTTATGATATCACCATCAGCAGGGATAAAGCTAAATTCAGCGTTATTCACACCCGAACTTTGCCCATTGACTTTCCAGGAATAGATTGGTGAAACACCCCCATTAACCGCTACAGCCATAAAAACAACTGTTGTTCCGGAACATACGGTCATTCCGGGATTGGCATCGATAATAAGGCTGACAGGCAAATCAGGGGCGACTTGCATGGTGAACGCATCTGAAACTGCCGGGTTGCCGGTGGGGCACACTACATCTGAAACAATCTCACAGACAATGACATCACCGTTTATCGGAATATAGGTAAAAACCGGGTCATTGATTCCGGCACTGAGTCCGTTGACGGTCCAATGGTAAACAGGCAATGAGCCCCCGTTAACAGGAACAGCCGTGAAACTTACCACGGTTCCTTTGCAGACAATCCCGGATGGATTTGTCGATATGGAAACGCTTACAGGGAGATTGGGACTTACCTCCATGCCGATCGTATTTGAGACGGCCGGGTTCACATCGGGGCAGCCAATATCAATATGTACTTCACAGGATATACCATCCCCGTTTTCAGAGATGTAATTTAAGATTTGACTATTTGTCCCTGCATCAATTCCATTAATTTTCCAATGATATTCAGGAACAGGACCGCCGTTCAGGGTGGCCGCCGTGAAGGCAACGTTGGTTGAGGCACAAACGGGTCCCTGAGGACTGGCGCTAATCTGCACGGTAACGGGCACGATGGGGCTGACCGTAAACGGAAGTTGTTCTGAAACGGCTGGATTCCCGGTAGGACATGTGATATCTGAAGTAACGGTACAGGTTATAACATCACCGTTAACCGGTGTATAGTTCATTTCAGAAGCGTTGATACCGACATCGGTACCATTGAGTTTCCACTGAAAGACAGGTCCGGTTCCTTCGTTTACCGGAATCGCTGTAACGGTCGCCATGGTTCCTTCACAGAGGTTGCTGCCTGGAGAGGGAACAATTGAAATTGCCACGGGTAAACCAGGGTTGACATTTGCCGTTATTGCATTCGAAGTAGCCGTATTTCCTGCGGCACATGTTGCATTGGATGTTAACATGCAGGTCACTGTATCCCCGGTTTGGGGTGGATAGGTGAATGAAGCCGAATTGGTACCTGCCGGTGCCCCGTTGACTTTCCAGAAAAAGGTTGGGATAGGGCCTCCATTGACCGGATAACTTAGGTAGGTCACCGGGGTTCCTGAGCAAACAGGAAAGGCTTGGAGGGCCGCGATGGATAGGCTCACGGGTACCGGAAGAACAATGATGGAGATGGCATTGGATGTTACCGGGTTAACGACTGCACAAACCAGCTGGGAGGTCATCGTGCAGGTTATCACATCTCCATCAGCAGGGGAACAGGCATAGACTGTGCTGTTTGTTCCTGCAACAAGGCCGTTTTTTTTCCACAGGAAAGCAGGTGCAGGCCCGCCAAACGAGGAAGTTGCGGTAAAAGTCACGGGAGTTTGCTGGCATATCGGGTTATCGGAGGCAACAATAGACACATTGACCGGGAATGTTGACCCGATGATCATGTTGACAGGGTTTGATAATGCAGGGTTTCCGCTTACACAGCCCTGGCTTGAAGAAAGGATGCAGGAAACCAGGTCTCCATTCCCGGGTTCATAGGTAAAAACGGGGAGGTTTGTCCCCTCATTCTGGCCATTGACCTTCCACTGAAAAACCGGTGTCGCCCCCCCGTTAACCGGTACGGCTGTAAAGATGATCGGGACCCCAACACAGGCAGGGTTGAAGGAACCTGATATGGAAACGCTGACCGGTATGTTTGGATTTACGATTATGGGGATCTGGTTTGAAGAGGCTGGGCTTCCTGAAGCACAGGGAAAACTTGAAAAAAGCTGGCAAGAAATAAGATCCCCGTTGGTAGGTGAACAGGTATAATTTGGGCTGTTTGATCCGACCACGATCCCGTTATTCCGCCAGATAAATATCGGATTTGACCCGCCGTTTATGGGCACGGCCGTATAGGTAACCTGCTCGCCCTGGCAGGCCGGGTTTGAGGAAGCTGTTATACTCAGGCTTGCCGGAAAATCTGAACTGACGATCATGGTAACAGGATTTGAAATCACGGTACCATTTGTAACACAGGTAACACTGGAAGTTAAATGACATAATACCACATCACCCGTCGCAGGCACATAGGTGTAAGTGGATAGGTTCGAACCGGCAACGGCCCCGTTCACAAACCATTGGTATACAGGATATGATCCACCATTCGACGGGATTGCTGTAAATGTCACCGGGATACTCACACAAACAGGATTATTCGAAACGTTAAGCGTAACACCCGTTTCCTGTGGCATGAGTACTGCCATGCTGATGGAATTCGATAATACCGGATTTTGTATCGGGCAGGAAACTGATGAAGTTAATTCGCAGGTTACAATATCACCATCATCTGGGAAAAAAGTATAGGAAGACAGCCCTCCCCCCCTGTTTACACCATTAACTTTCCATTGGAAAACGGGAGCATTTCCCCCATTTACAGGGTTTGCAGTATAGGTAACCGGTATTCCCTCACAAGCGGGATTGGCTGAACATGTAATTGAAATACTGGTTGAAAGATATGGAAAGAAATTCATGTTGATCTGGTTTGAAATCGCCGGATTCCCTGAAACGCAGGAAATGTTGGAAACCAGCTGGCACATGACGGCATCACCGTTCGTTGGCATATAGGTATAGGTTGAATCCGTTCCGACATTGATCCCGTTTATCAGCCACTGAAAAGCCGGGACCGGGCCTCCATTGGTTGCATTTGCGGAATAGGTGACCGTCGGCCCCTGGCAGGAAGGAGCAGCCGATGCTGCAATGGTGATGCTCACCGGCAGATTCGGGATAACCGACATCGTAACCGGGAGCGAAGTTGCCGGATTCCCGAGGGTACATGCTGCGTCTGAAGTAAGCTGGCATGCAACAACATCACCATCAAGGGGAACAGAAACAAAGGTTGGACTGTGTATCCCTGCATTAATCCCGTTTACAGTCCATTGGTAAATGGGTGCGATCCCGCCATTAACGGGATATGCAGTAATAATATTGTTACTCCCCTGGCACACGGGATTTGCCGGTGAAGCAATGGATACGCTCACAGGTAAATAGGGGCTGACCGTCATCGATATCGCGTTTGATGTAACCGTATTGGTCGTAACGCAATATGCATCGGACATCATCTGGCATGTAACAACATCCCCGTTGGAGGGTATAAAGACGCAGGCTTCACTGTTGGTTCCTATGATTATTCCATTTCTTCTCCATTGGTACACCGGTGAAACCCCTCCGTTGAAAGGGGATGCCGTAAAGGTTACAGGGGTCCCCTGGCAAACAGGGTTGGCAGAGGCGGTGATGCTAACCGTAGCAGGGCTGACAGGAAGTACTGACATGACGATGTTGTTTGAATTGCTGGGATTGTTTGTTGCACATACTTCATTCGAGGTAACCCTGCAACCAACAATGTCCCCATTAACAGGAACATAGCAAAAAGTCGGGCTGTTGGTCCCCTTGTTCACGCTGTTTACTTTCCAGCGATATATTGGCGAAGTTCCTCCGTTAACCAGATCGGCGGTATAACAAACAGAATTTCCAAGACACGACGGGTTGGATGAGACGGCAACGGTTACGGCAACTGGAGCACCGGGAATGACGGTCATGCCAATGGCATTGGAGATTCCCGGGTTCCCTGAAACACAGGTCAGGCTTGAGGTCATTTCACAAGTGATCACATCGCCCTGAATGGGATAATAGTAAAGATAGGCCAGATTCGACCCGGTAACAACCCCGTTGACCTTCCAGTGATAAACAGGCGATGTTCCCCCATAAACCGGGGTGGCGGTATACATAACAAGGGTTCCCTGGCAGATGGGATTCAGACTTGCCGAAATTGAAACACCTACCGGCATCCCCTCATCTGCGATTACGGTTACAGGGTTTGATAACGCAGGGTTGTTGCTGATGCAGGTCTTGTTGGAAGTAAGCAGGCAGGTTACAATATCACCGTTTGCAGGCGCATAGGTAAAAACCTGGTTATTTGTTCCTTCACTGTTCCCATTCACTTTCCATGTATATTCAGGAGCTGACCCACCATTTACTGGATTCGCAGTAAAGGTAACAAGCGATCCCGGGCAGAACGGGTTTTGTGAAGGGACCACGGTAACAGCCACAGGTTGTTCACTATTAACAGTCATGACAACCTGGTTTGAGATAATGGGGGTCCCGTTGTTACAGTTTATATTTGACATGATCTGGCATGTAACTGCATCTCCGTTCAACGGGATATAGGAGTAGGATGGCAGGTTGGTTCCGGTCATCAATCCATTCACCCTCCATCGAAATTCAGGAGAAGTGCCACCATTTGATGTTGTTGCAGTAAATGTTACCGTTGTTCCCTGGCATGACGGGTTAACCGACGATGAAATGGCAATCAAGGGAGCAATGGCAGTACTGACAATCATGGTCACCAGGTTCGAAATGGCAGGATTGGCCGTAGCACATACGAGATCAGAGGTCATCTGGCAGGAGACAATATCCCCATTTACAGGAACATAGGCGAAAATATGGTTATTTGAACCTTTGTTCATACCATTGACTTTCCACTGGTATGCCGGCACGGCGCCGCCATTTGCTGGAACAGCCGTTAAAATCGCGGTGGTTCCCTGGCAAACCGGATTTACTGATACCGAAATAGTTACACTGGCGGGCAATGTCGAACTCCCTGCCATTACAATCGGGTTAGAAACCACCGGGTTACTCCCACTGAGACAACTGGAATTTGAAGAAAGAACACAACTGACGACATCTCCATTGGAGGGGAGAAACGTGAACACTGAACTGTTTGTTCCCTGGTCGCCACCATTGACTTTCCACTGGTATGCCGGCAATGATCCACCGTTTATCTGGGTGGCGGTGTAGGTAACGGCACTCCCAAGGCAATAAGGATTTACAGGCGTGGAAATATAGATGCTGGCTGCCATCCCCGCACTGACATATTGGACCAGCGCGACCGAGGTAATTGGGTTGCCGCTGACACAGGCCGCATTGGAGGTGAGCATGCAGGTAATGCTGTCACCGTTTGAAGGGATATAAGAATAGGTTGGGCTGTTTGACCCTACAGGTGCATGGTTTACACGCCATTGATAAGCAGGTGCTGGCCCGCCGTTTGTCGCAGAGGCAGTATAGGTCACCGGATTCGCGGTACAAACGGGGTTCACTGACGCAGAAATGGCAATTCCGGCAGGGACTGTGTTTGCCATCGACATGTAAACAGGGTTCGAGGTAACAGGACCCGTGGTGCAAGAGAGACTGGGTGTCAGCTGACAGGAAACAAAATCCCCGTTGACAGGTAAATAACTGAATGCAGGATTGCCTGAACTGCGGACAATCCCGTTGACTTTCCATTCGTACCCCGGGGATATACCTCCGTTGGTAATCGAAGTGGTAAAGGTCACTGAGGCTCCGTTGCAAAATGGATTAGCCGATGGGAAGATGGATATGGTGCCGGGTAACGGAGTACTTGAAATCATGGTTACCGGATCGGAAGTGACAGGATTCCCGCTTACACACGGTAAATTGGAGGTAAGCTGACAGGTCACGACATCACCGTTAAGCGGGATAAAGGTCAGTATAGGACTGTTGGCACCGGAAAGAGCACCATTCACTTTCCACTGGTAGCCAGGAAATGAACCTCCATTGGCAACTGTTGCACTGAATGTGACTTGCGTCCCGGTGCACACAGGATTGCCGGATGGAACGATCGAAATTGCCGCGCCAACAATGGAAGTTACAACCATGTAAACATTATTTGAAATAACCGGATTTGTAACCGGGCAGGCTACATCCGACATCAGTTGACAGGTTATGATATCTCCCTGAACCGGGATACGAACATAGACAGGCAGATTCCCTCCGGCATCCACCCCGTTGACCTTCCATTGGTAAACCGGTGATGATCCTCCATTTACCGGAGTAGCGGTATAGGTAACCGATGCCCCCTGGCAGGAGGGGTTTGCGGAACTAACAATCGAAACACTGACAACCTGCATGGGGTTGACTGTCATAGTAATGGTATTGGATGTTGCCGGGCTTCCTGTTGCGCAGGCATTCCCTGATGTGAGGAAACAGCGTACGAGATCACCGTTGCCCGGAACATAGGTGAAAGAGGGTCCTGACATCATGTTTACCCCGTTGACCTGCCAAAGATAAAGTGGGGTCAGTCCGCCGTTGACCGGTACCGCCGAATAGGTAACAGTTTGCCCCTGGCACACAGGATTTACTGACGCATTGATGGTAATGCTTACCGGCAGGTTTAAACTCACTCCCATGACAATTCCACTGGACGTTGCAGGATTCCCTGAAGTGCAGTTATTGCCTGAAGTTAACACACATTTTACCACATCGTTATTGGCTGGAACATAGGTAAAACCGGGATTGTTGGTTCCTGCACTGATCCCGTTAACCTGCCAGTTGTATTGAGGAAGAGCCCCGCCATTCACCGGCAATGCGGTGAAAGATGCAGAGCTTCCCTGGCATACAGGATTGACCTGAACCGTGACCGAAACACCAACCTGCTGCATCGGGCTTACCGACATGGATATTGTATTGGAAAGAGCAGCACTTCCGGTGGCACAAAGGGAATTTGATGTGAGCCGGCAGGTCACCTGATCCCCGTTGGCCGGGAAATAGGAAAACACAGGAGCATTTCCCCCCACATCCAACCCATTTACTTTCCATTGATAGCCCGGGGTAGTGCCTCCGTTAACAGGACTGGCTGTGAAAATTATCAGCATACCCTGACATGCCGGGTTGCCTGAGGCACTGATGGTAATCCCGGGTACGACGGTTGAACTAACCGTCATGGTTATCTGGTTTGACGTAGCCGGATTCCCTGTGATACATAATTCATTGGAGGTCAACTGGCAGGTAACCACATCTCCACCAGTGGGAATATAGGTATAAACCGGGCTGTTGATCCCAACAGTTGAACCGTTAACCAGCCATTCATAAACAGGGTCACTGCCTCCGTTACCCGGTGTGGCCGTAAAGGTTACCGGTGTACCATTACAAACAGGGTTGGCTGAGACTGAAATACTTAAACTTACGGGGGCATAGGGTTTGACGGTCATGGTCAGCACATTGGAGATCGCCGGATTATTGCTGGTACATCCTGCATTCGAAGTAAGCTGGCATGTAAGTTCATACCCGCTGACGGGTGTGAAAGTAAAGACCGGAGTATTAGAGCCCTGGCTGTTTCCATTGATTTTCCAGTCAAACACGGGAATAATCCCTCCATTTAAGGGTGTCGCCGTATAAACAACAGGTTCGCCCAGGCACGACGGATTTGCCGAGCCGTTAATGGTCACACTTACCGGCAGGTTCTCACTTACGGTCATGATGATCACATTTGAAGTTGCAGGATTCCCCGATACACAAAGGTCAGGCGATGTCAGTGTACAGGTAACCTGATCACCGGATACCGGGCTGTACGAAAACTGGGCGCTGTTAGTTCCTGCATTGGCTGAATTTACTTTCCACTGGTAAAAAGGTGAAACTCCCCCATTGACGGGGATCGCCGTAAAAAGTACATTGTCGCCACTGCAAACCGGATTTGCTGATGCCGAGATGCTGACACTGACGGGAGTGTTCGGTATCACAGTCATGCTGATAGGGATTGAATTTGCAGGATTACCTGTCGGGCACAGGAGATCAGAGGTAAACTGGCATGTAACAATATCCCCGCTTCCCGGGTAATACACAAAAACCGCGCTGTTTACTCCGGCACTTACATTATTGACTCTCCATTCATAGGTTGGTGAAACGCCGCCATTCACGGGAAAAGCTGTAAATGTTACGGGAACACCCGCACAGACAGGATTTGCTGAAGCCAAGGTTGTTATCCCCACCGCCAAACTGGTCTGCACCATGACATTTAGTACCGCGGGTGTGGTTGCCTGAAAGTAACTGATGGTGATGGTTTGGGGGCCCGCCACAATCCATGTGACGGTAATGACGTTTGTCCCGCCCCCCCCGGTGATAATCCCTCCCGGCGATACGGCCCAGGAGTAATTTGTCATCCCCGGATCTGTCGTATATACATACCCGCCAGTATTGGAACAGGCTTCAGTTGGACCTGTAACTGACGGAGTAACCAACGGTGTCAGCCTGGATAAATCATCAGGTCTGACCAATCCGATCAGTCCGGTAGGAATGAAAAGTAAGAGGAATAATATTTTCGACACTCTCATTCTCATGTTGACAACCCAATACAAGAGATTAATCAATAGTTCTGATGTTCCTGTCCTAAAGCCGGTCCGGTTGCCCAATCAAATCCTGCTTCCGACAGTTTATCGGAATATTCCTCCAGAACACCCGTTTCTTTTTACATTTTTGCCATATGTTGTTACATCGAAAAAATTCTGTGCCGACAGTCCAAATGGAATAAAAATCCGCATGTTTGAAATATCATTGTCAATATGATGGTCAGTTAAGAGACACAGGAATAGCTGCAGGTGTTTTGTACCTGAAAGAATATAAAATAATAAAATAAATTAATGAAGATGTCTACGATTTGACGGGAGGAGTATACTCCGGTTAAGCAATCACTGGTGATTGCTTATAAATCGCACTGAGGATCTCCGGTCAATCGACCCATACATTGACCAGGACACTCCAGTCACAATTTACAATAACGCCCCATTTGCCGTTATCAATAGGTACAGATAACAGGTCACCTGGATAGATCGTAAAAGGTCCCCGGACAGTATTACCGTTCTTTTTAACAACCCACACCGTTGCGCTGATCGGCGTTGAGCCATGTGATGCTGTGGAAATTTCAACATCCATATCTCGTTTTTCCTTCCCGTTACTTGCCTTCAACTCACCAAACAAAGTCTGATGGGTTGTTATGGGAAATGCAAAGGAAGGAATCGGGTTAATGACCTGAGCATGTAAACCGCAAAGACAAGTAAAATAAATTACTACCGAGAGTAAGATTATTTTTTTCATATGAATTATTTATTAAAAAATGAAAATTATCACGAACCAGTTATGCACAAAGGTACTGTTATCCAGATACAAATACAAGTGCGGGTACCCATAATAAAATATAGGGGGAATCCACAGTAAGAATAAGATAACCCAATCGCAACCAAATGATTTAAAGGGACATGGGCAAGTATTAAGAGAATAAACCGCACGCCATTAATTTTTCAATTTGCCATGATTTTCCAGCTGAACAAACCCTGGACCGGCAGAAAAAAATAACAGTATCATTTTTATACTTCCAGGATCTAAGAAAAATACAACTCTCTATATCAACCCTTTTTCAAGTAAAATTTTAACAAGTTCGGCATTGTTTTTAGCACCACAATTCCCACGAACATGTTTAATTGTTTTTTCAACAGTCGATACACTGATTTTTTTCTTTTCAGCAATTTGTTGTTGGGTCAATCCAACTGAAAGCAATACAACGAGTTCCTGCTGGTTGGCAGTCAGTTTAAAGCTGAGGCCTGAAAACACAGAGGGCAACTTCTTCTCTTCATCTGACTGGACCAGGCCAGCGAATACGATCTGTCCTTTGAATACCTTTTGAAGGGTTGTTTTAATTTCATACCTGTCGGCACTTTTCAGCAGATATGCCATTACTCCGGCTTCAAACATCTTACGTTGCCAGGCAGAAGAGTTTTCTGAGGTAAAAATAACAATTTGCTTGTCCTTGAATTTATCCTTTAAACTTTTCACGTTGATCAGTGGATTGGCATCGGGGAGCCACAGGTCGAGCAGGAAGATATCAAATGTATCGGGGTCTGCCAGTAAAAGGGCATCCTCAACTCTGGAGGCGGAACCCGTGATCTCGATTTCATCGCGGGAAGGGCGAAAAAGGTTTTTTAGACCGGTAATGATCACCGGGTGGTCTTCTATAACAAATAGCCTTATCATAACTGGGCGATTAATTGGTTATGGTATTCTTCTGAAAAACAGGAAAGGATATCTCCCACCTGGTGCCTTTTCCTGGTGCTGAGTTCAAAATGGCCTTCCCATTGAATAATTTGGATCTTTCAAAGACATTTGAAATGCCCATGCTTGACCTGCTTTTTTCATCCGGTATGAAACCGATACCGTTGTCTGTATAATAAAGAAAAAGATGGCCGTTATTTTCCCAGATCCTGATATTAACCTGGCTGTCATGAGCATATTTACCAGCATTGGTAAGCAACTCCTGGGTGATCCTGTAAAAATGGAGCACAAGTTCATTGGGCAGGTCGGAAAAATGTCCGGGCATGTCAAGTTCAACCGACATTCCCGACAACCTGTTAAAATCAACACACATGCCCGTGATCAGTTCACTAAAGGTGAAAGGCTCGATCATCGCCCTGTTCATGCGATGGGATATCTGGCGGAGGCTCTCCCCCAACTCCTTAATTCGTGACTGGATGTGTTCTTTGATTTTCAAATCGGGGAATTCAATATTTTCGACAGTACCGTAAACCCCCAGAACCAACTGCCCGGTAAGATCATGAAGTTCCCGTGCGGTCCTGCCCTTTTCTGTCTCATCCATTTCAATGATCCTCCTGGCTGAATTGATCTGTTCCTGGTGCAATCTTATACGGTTTCGCTGTTGCAATACGAACGTTATAAACAGTGACAACGCTACAAGCGACAGGGAAATGACAAGCCAGAGTTCTGTTTTCTGCAGTCGGTTCCGCTGAAGCAGGAGTTCCTTTTCACCATTTTTTATGGTCAACTCTTTATTTTTCAGTTCAAGCAAGGCCGCAAGCAGCCTTAATTGTTCGGCCCCCTTCTGCCTGTAGTCTTTCTTCTTTTCCGTCAATGCCTTCTGGCGCATCTCATGCGCTTTCCGGTAGTCTTTCAGCTTAACGCAAACATCAGCATAGGTATCGTAGAGCGAGGATAACCAGTCATGATCATTTTCCTTAATGGCAAGTGGTATCGCGAGTTCCCTTAGACAGGATTCCGCCATCCTGACATTGTTCTGATCCAGGTAACTGTATGCCATATTGTTGTATGCGCCAAACTGAATCTTCGACAGATTGGCATTTACCGCAAGATCAAGGGCCGATTTATAGTAATACAAGGCCGAATCAGGATTTGAGAACCGGTTACCCATATTGATCAGGATCGTGGCCATCTCCTCCTCAGTACCTTTCTCCTTTTGCAGGAAGACCAAAGCATCACGCTGAATTGACAATGCCTTAAGAGTATCTTTTTCTAGTTCAAACTTTGCCAGGTTTCCAAGCGCAACACCAACCTGTTCATTCAGCTTATTTTTCCTGGCTACTACCAACGCCGATTCATACATCTGCCGCGCATGCTCAACATCATTGATCTTCAGTTTCAGATTGCCAAGGGCAATAAAAGCCCGCGACATTCCTTTGAAATCATTAACCGAAGTTGCCATCCTGACCGACGAATCCAACAAGGTGATCGCGCCATTATAATTGTAGGCTGCACTGTAAAGCATCGCGAGGTTATAAATAACCGGGATTTTCACATTGAGCAGGTTGGCGCTGTCTGCAATTTTTATTGCACTGGTAAAATAATAATAACTGGAATCCTTCGCGTCGGGGAAATAGGCGATGCCAAGCAATTTATAAGCTTCCGCCTGTGCCGTGTCTGATTTCATGCCCCTGGCAATGACCAACGCCCTTTTTGCAAATTGCTTTGCCAATAATGTATTCCGGATTTTATTCTTGGTCACCAGGGAATCAAGGATTGCCAGGGAGTCTCTGGAAGCTGTTTTTTGTTTGGTTTTAGGCATTACATCCCCCATAACAAATGTTAGGGCGAAGAAATTGAAAATTAATATTAAACTAATGTATATTAATAACTTACATTGTGCCATTTTTCTGAGACTTTATCATAATCCAACAATCAGGATTATGGTAGTTAAGAATTCTCAAAGGTAGGCATTTTAATATTTATGTCAAACATCTTTACATCCTTCACCAGTAAAATATTAAGGGGATTGCATGGATGATGATCAGGAACCCCGGAGTATAATCCAGGGTCAGCCGGCGGTTTTCCGGACATTGTTCCCGGCTGTACCGGTATTCAATGAGGTTTTATGATTCTTCCATGTTCATTGTCCTGTACAGTTTTTTTTTCACCGGCCGGCGTTAATGCCGGTTCAACAGCACAGGCGTTTAATACGGATGAACGTACAGCGTTGGCTCTGAGTTCAAAATCAAGCTCCTGGACCTGGTCTCCGTCACGGTTCATTGCAATAACGAAGGGTATTGATCCCGGAGAAACTGAATAATTCAGCTTGTTCAACTGCTCTTCATTGATCATGACCCGGTAGTACCCGGGGCCGAGACCCAGAAAAATAAAATATCCGTCCGGCTCGGTCACCGTTCGCCCGGCGAGTGTGGAATCGCTCCTGAAGAAAGAGACGATAATTCGTCCCTGCCCCGTCTTCCCGTTTACATTTCTCAGATATACGGTCCCTGAAGCTTCACCAAGCACAGATACCGGGACTTCCACCAACTTAAACTGGTTCGGGTCGATCGTCACATTGATGACTGGTTTTCGCACCTGCCACGCCACATTATCGAAACTGGAACGGTCTGTTTCTATAAAATAACCTGTAAATGGTTCAAGATCAAATACACGAATGGAGCTATCCCTTTTATCCTGTTCGATCCTGCCCCCCGACATATGAATCGACAGCCCCGATACCCTTTCTTCACCAGGGTCCCGCTTGCCATTATTGTTCAGGTCAAGAAACGGCCGGATCACAATTCCTCCTTTCCCAACCCCGGTGAGGTTACTGGCAACATAAAGTTTTGTTTTGCCATCATACAGCAAACTGCCTCTCGCCGTCTGTACGAATGACGCATTCGAATTGCTTAGATTTGCCGATGCACTGGTCTGTGCAAATGGAAACACATACCGCAGGCCTACCTGGATATTCCGCAGGTTGATCGCAAAATTGTTTTCATAGGATAATTTCAATGCCCCGTGATCAAAGATCTGTTTCTCGCCCTCAACCTTAACAGAAACGATCCTTGCACTGCGGTATTCAAATTGGGCCTGAGGAGTTATGATTATCCTCGCAGGCAGCCGGAAGCCAAAAGACAATGTACTGTAAACATAGGGACGAACAGGATTGTAAATCATGGCGATGGTGGTGAAATTTGCACTTACGCCGTAAGCGCACCCTGATATCAGCAATTCAGAAGTGAGGTATTTCGATTGCTGCAGCGACATCTGGTCGATGGTTAACCTAACCAGGGAGGTAAACCTGTTTTTATGTACCGGCATCGATATCACTAATTTACGATCCTCAATGACACTGGATAATATGGCTTTCTGATCCTGTTGAAATCGTGTATAATTAAGATCAAAATGCAGGTTGCAAGGCAAACTGTAACTTAGGATACCCTTGAAGCGGATCCCCGGTGAATATTCACTGGTGACCAGCAATCCCGAACCAATCCTGAGGGAAAAATTCAGGAATGGCATGATCTCATGATGTATAACCGACGAAAGGTATTCGGTTCCAAGGCTGGCCGTTATATGGTTGTTCAGTCCATAATTCAGGATTGCCCTGGCGAAAACACTATGGCGGCTGTCTTCCACCATTGCTGCAGAAACCAGGTATTCCAGTTTCTTTGACGGAAGAAAATTAAAGGGGATACTGATATTCTGCTGGCTTGAGCGTTCTTCCCCCCAGGGTCCGTAAAACCGCAGCATTACCACTGAATTTCCATAAACAAGGGGTACATCGAAGGTATAAAAGCCCGATGCATCCGCTTTAAGGTAATCAACCAGTACATTGTTCACGTAAAGTTCCACTCCCCATCCCGGCTGGGTGTAGTCACTGATGGTATAGCTGCCAAATGAACGCCGGTAAGTGGTTGGGGAATTTGAAAACTGAACCCCTGTAAGTGATGACACGATGGTTGAGGTGGTCTGAACGGGAATTTTCCCCAGCAATACCTGTCGCAGCAGGTGATTATCATTGTTGGCATAGTGCCAGAGATAAAATTGCTGTTTTTCATTAAAAGGGCTGGCATTGCTGTAATTCAACGTAACATTTACTTCTCCGCCGGCAATGACGGCACCGAGTACCGTGTTCAGAAAAATGTTCCGTTTTCCCGGTGCCTCCTGGGTACTGACAAATGCCCAGTCGGCCATCCCAAAATGGAATATCGGATAACGACGGCCAATATTTGTATCGGCCTTTATCTCTTCCCTGATACGGCGCAGGTTATGCCTCATCAGGTTAAGTCTCAATTCCCTGATCACCGGAAGTTCAACATTGGTTAACAGGATCGCAGATAAAGAGGCAAAATCAAAGTCAAACTTTAAACCGAAGACTTTCCCGAAATACTCTGATCTCAGGTAAAGGTTTGTTTCTGTCCGGATCAGGTCACCTGGATTCAATACAACAGTTTTCCCATTGAACTGGATCCTGTTCAGTACCCTGTCAATTACATACACAGCCTCCTTCCTGATAAAGAAACCGGTTACTGAATCATATCCGGGGGATGGCGTATTTTCAATCTGTAAAAATGTAAACAGTCCGGTAACGGGCAGGTACAATACTTCACCTTTCATATAAACGCCAACATCTGCTACGCCTATCTGTGAAATTCTCAGTGAAATCTCCGTTTGTTCATACCCCGGTAATTCCTGGGTAAAACCATATTCAGGCATGATCACCGCAAGAACCAGACAAAAAGCTAGCGCCAACCTGATGAATCCTGTCACAAGGCGTGATCCTGAAACGGATTGTGCGGCATCTTTGTCCGCCAGGGTGAACGTTCCTCTGGAGACCATGAAATTTGATTATTCCTGAATAAACATTATCGAAAATGAACCTGAATAGTGGCCGGGAGGGTTTGCAGGCAAATTGCCAATATTCAGCGTACCTCCCACCAATATCTGCATATTCCCCGGGGGGGCCACATTAATGATAATGGGGTCCCTGGGAAATGAATCTTCCAGGTGCAGCGTCATAGCCCCCCCGTTGCTCCCGGTCAAAACAGCATCGGGACCAAATAAAACATGAACGATGGTACCAGGATTACCCTGGAGACCGAAAATCGCCGGAAAAAAAAGTTCTCCCTGGTTTACCAGGATCACGCCGCCGGTGGCAAAGCGACTGCCCTGCGTCGTAACCGTCGCCGTCCCCCCGGATAGCGTAAGAGCAAACGCCCCGAATGCCATATTCTGAATAAAGAAAGCAGCCGTCGGACGGGGAGGCATTTCCTGTGCCCCTCCTTCAAACTGGAACATCAACAGCAAGATAACTATCAAGGGATAACCAACCTTCCTGCCCGACCGGGTTTGTAGATTCTGCTTATCCATTATGGGTTGTTTATATATACCTTCTTTGAATAGGTCCCATTCACCGAGTATACGGTCACAACATAGATTCCCGTGATTACCGTCATTTCCACATCATGATATCCAGTACCCGAAATCGATTTTTCCAGTATCCTCTGTCCAATTATATTATACACCTTAAGCTCCGCATTATGGCCTGCCGGCAGGTTAACATAGGCTGAAATATGGTTCCTGAAGCTGTAAACAAAAAATGGCTGATCCTGCCTGGGTTGGTACCTGATATCATATTTACTGAATACCACCGTAAACCGGTGTTCATATTTTCCCGGTTCCAAACGGACACGGTAATCCGGATACAACGCCAGGTTCTGATGAACCCCTGTTTCAGAATCAAAAAGATAAACATACAGCCCGAAAGGCATGCGCAACAGGTCGCGTACACAAATATCCATCAGCCCCTCTTTTCTGGTGATCACGGCCAGGTGTAGGGTAGTGATACTGTCGGATGGAAAGGGCAACCCTTTAATTGAAAAATTTTCAGAATCATCAGAAACCGTGAATAAATTCGGAACATCCAGGTCGTTGTTCATCAGCTTGAGTGCATCCAGATTTTTATGGAAGGTGGGGGTAGCATCAGGGTCAAAATAGATGACCACCGGATCTTCCACGGAACCCTCCTCTTCATATTTTGCCGTTAACCGCAGCAACGGGCAGGTTGTGACGGGAACATCCTTGTGAAAACCCGGGGACAGATTGTTGATCCGGACTCCGTTGGTAAATATCAGCGTAGCCGCTACAGGGTACTGGCCCCCTGAAACGTGGGTGAAAAAAGCCTGCATGGCAGGAATGATATTATTTGCAACACCATCGCTTGATATTCCGTTAATATAGGTACTGTAGGTTCCCGAATATTGATCGGACACACCCGCATTGAAATAATACAGCGCATCATCAACGTTATCCCGGATCCATCCTGCCGGGGCATTCCAGTCGATGGGTGACGGGTAAGGATTCCCAACCAGGTTGAATCCCAGGGTGAATGGTTTGTTGCCATTAAACATGGTGACGGGTATCTGGTTGCCGTTGCTGACCTCCCCCGATAATGCCAGGGTCACAGGAGCCGAAGCCGGGCCGAAATTGGCGGCATATCCCTGCATCGGAATCAGGCGACCTGCCGGATTGGTATAGTTGACCCAACCTGTGTACATGCGATTTTCATCATACATGTAAAAAGTCGGAAAATATGCCCCCAGGTTGAGATAACTTCCGAACTGACTGACGGTGGCGGCTTTGAAGGGAGAGGTGAAATATTTATATCCGAAACCACGGGTCAGGTACCGTTGTACATTCAGATTTCCAATGACTTCACCTGTGCCGGCACCATCGATGAGGGCCGTGCGGGTTGAACCCGAAAGTAAAGTCAGGTTCCCATTGGCATACAAACTCCCATTACACAAAAGAATCCCCCTCAGCGTTTGATCTGCGGAAGCAACGGTAGTGATGCTGCCGTTGTTCACGGTTATGTTCTCAAATTGTGTCTTTGAAGATCCCCCCAGGGATTGCACCGCTCCGGTAAAAACAACAGTACCTCCATTGTTGTTAAAGTTGCCGTTGTTTATAAAATCCCTGGCAACGCTAAGCGTTCCGGCCAAGGGCGCTGTGAGCGTACGGCCATTGTTAACCGTTACATTTCCAAAAATGGTGGAAGATGTCCCTCCTGCCAGAGTAGTGCCGTCGAATACAACCCCGCCGTCATTATGATGGAAAAGTCCGTTATTCATCCAGTTCCCTGCTACAACGAACTTATCATTCTGCATGCCCGTGAGGGTTCCCCCACCCCCAATGGTGAGATTGTTGAATGTGGTCACATCAGTCCCGCTTATCGTACTCGTGCCATTAAAACTGACAGTTCCTGAATTATGGTTGAATAACCCGTTGTTCACCCAGTTTCCGGTTACACCCAGGGTGACAAGTGCAGGCGCTGTAAATATTTTGGCCGGATTAATAACCAGGTTGTTGAGAACCGGTGTTACTAATCCTGAAAGTGTAGTGTTTCCATCAAATACAACGGTTCCGCCATTGTGGATGAAAACTCCGTCGTTTATCCAATTGGCTGCCAGGATTAGTTTGGCAAACCCCGACGCGATAAGGGTACCGGTAACCTGATTTGAGAGGAGTCCATTTACGACAATGTCAGCGTCGGTCATCTGCTTGATACCGGCACCTTTGACAGTTAAATTATTATAGGTGGTGAGATAGGGAAAAACTGCAGTTCCCGTGGTACAGTTCAATTCAACAGTTCCCCCGCCGGTTGCGGTAAAACCGTTGTAAAAACCGGCAGGAAATACAAAAGAACCTGCTGCTGAAGGTGTGAGCCTGACGGTTCCCGTCCCGGTAACGGTTCCCAAATCATGGCCGACGGAATTGGCGAGGTCGAGAACCGAAGTTCCGGTGAGGGTGAGACTTATTGATTTACGCCCGTTGCCATTGGTGTTGACAATGTGGTTCGAAGCAATTACGACGGGCTCACCCGTCGGGTACGATGTTGCAGCCAGCCCGGCATGTTTATTCACGGCATCGGTCGACCATGTCGCATTAACATCCCAGTTCCCGGCCAAAGGGGCGGTACAGGTGGCATTCCTGCTATAGTAGGTCAGAACTGTCCCAAACTCTGTCGTCTGGCCAGCCGTGTAATCGCCATCAATGACTGCCAGGTTTCCAAAGGTGATAAGGTTGGTGGATGTATTGATTGCAGTTCCGGAAGGTGGACTGTCCCAGGCACCTGCTGAATAATTATAGCGATTACCGGCAAGGAGGCTTTCGGTACCTTTTACATCCGATTGCGCGTAGGTGTAATACTGACTGATGGCTATCCCTGAAAATCCTGCTTTAATGACATGCCAGTAAAAAGTCAGGATGTTGGTGCCGGTGCCGGTATTGCAGGGATGCTGCGAATTGACCGGTATCATGGTGATCGTGCCGGGCAGCGTGGTAGCGGTAACATTCATCCTGGCCGGTGTGTATTTGCCGGGTACACCAACAGGGAAGGTAAAGTTCGTATTGGCCAAGGCTGCATAGGATTTGCGGATCCCTGCATCGCTGATCAACCCGTCGGTACGGATACAACAGGTTACCGAAAAAACTGCAGGAACCAGCGCAACCAGGGTAGTCGCCGGGGTCCCTGATAAAATAAGGAGTTTGTTCCCGATATCCAGTAATTTCCCCTGAAATGTGAGCACACCGGTGACTTCGGTGACTGTGGTCATCCTTGTATCAAATAATGAACTAAGGTATACATTGCCGAATTTACCGGTACCGTTTCCCGACAGGTACTGTACTGCCGGGCCGGCAAGCAGGATACGGCCATTGCCCGTGCTGGAATGGGTGGCCGAATTGTAAATATCTCCGCTGACTGATATCACAAAGCCTCCGTCAGACAGCGTCCCTTTGACTAGTGTAAGATCACTGTTTACCACCACGGATGTCGATGCGGCAGTTCCTCCCTGCAGGGTAACCGTCCCTCCCGGGAATACATTGTTGATCACGAGCATGGCGAAATTGGTATGGTTTGTGGTAGTACCTGTAATTACCTGGTTCCCCGATGTTCCGTTGAAAGTGGTCAGTTGCAGCAGCGACCCGGGCTGGAAGCCCCCGGTGTTTATTCCGTTTCCGGCATCGGTGTTCAGGTTGGTTAGATTTCCATTTATGTATACATCGAGGCTGTCAACAATGAATACCGATGTCGCACTGATGGTCAGATCGCCCAATAGCGTAAGTTTGTTGACTGCCAGTGTGAGCTTTTTCGGGTAGGTCGTACCATTGATGGTGATGCTGTAAAGCGGGATATTTGAATCGATTGTAAAACCGGTTGCAAGAGTGTTTTCGGTAGCAGCATCCCCAAAAATGATCATCCCCCCCGTTACGGAAGAACTGCCGGGTCGCAAATACAGGTCCCTGTATGTCGTGCCTCCTCCCCTGACCAGTGTCATGGTGCCACCCGTCATCGTAAAGATGCTCCCTTGATTCAGAATTTCCAGTTTGGCCCGGGTTGGCTGACCGTTTCTTCCATTAATGATCACACTTCCGTCGGACTGGAAAAATGCCAGTGACCCCATCCCGTTACTCATGCTCCGACGTATCTGCCCATTCACGAACAGTGTTCCTCCGGTAACACTGATGGCCGGGGAGCCTGCACCGGAATATTCAATATCATTATTCACATTGTTTGCCGCATTCCCTACATAAATTCCGCCAGCCCTGACTTCAAGGACCCCCGACAGTAAAACATCAGCATCATCACTGGCAGATGTCCCGACAAGGATTATTCCGCCGCTGGCTGAAAGGCAGGCTGTTGCAGGAATTTCCAGGCCCATGGCAGCCACCGTGACCGTGAGGGCACTGGCCAGTCGGAAAGTTCCGTTGACGAGGGTCAGTGGTGCCGTATTATTGCTGAAGGTAAATGTAGTGGAATTGACGGTTAACAGCCGGAGGGGGCTTGTACCCTTATCTACCGTAATTGAATAAAAATCAGTAAGCAACCCGGTACCTGAGATGGTGGCATCATCATTGCCCGTAAAAGCAACATCACATTTTACCGTTGCATTTATACTCAGGTCCAGGGTTCCGTTGTTGGTTATGTTTCCTCCAATCGACAGCAAATTACTCACGGCGGTTCCTGAGTTGCTAAGATTAAAAACGGCACCTCCCGCTATCGTCAGATTCCTGCCGACTGAGACCACCTGTGCCATGTTATTCTGAAAGAGCAGATTGCCTGAATTCACCAGCAGATCGTTGTTCACGTTAATGGTACGTTCGCCGGCGGCATTAAATTTTACCAGGGCGGTGGCAGAAACTCCGGCGACCGTCATATTCCCCGATATTACCAGGTCGGCATTGGGCATGATAACAGAATACCCTGTGCCCGGTGATAAGATCAGGGAACAGTAATTTGAAACAAGCTGTGGATTTGCCCCTTCTGAAATTGCCGGCAATGTAAAATTTACAGTCCCGGAATAATATTCAACAATGCCCCCGTTCAGCCCAAGGAAATTACCGAAATCTCCGGCAGGAAATACGCATACCGCCGAACCGGAGGAAATACGCAATTTGCCGGTACTTCCCGGCAGGACGATGCCTAAATTGTTACCGGTTGTGGTTCCAAGGTCAAGAACGGACCCCTGTTTTACGGATAAACTGCCTGAGAATGTGTTGCCACTGGCAACGGTCACACTATGATTATAGGTATTTCCATCGCCAATAAATACGGGATTGGCGGCACCCGGCACCCTGGTGGCGGCAATGTCGCCAAAACCGACATTAGACCATGTTGCAGCACTGCCCCAAAAACCGCTGGTCCGGCTATAGAAGGCTAACACGGTTCCGAACGCGGGCGGCGTTCCGGCCGTATAATCCCCGGAAAAATTATTTATTGATGGAAAAGTGATCTCATGGGTTGCTTCATTTACCAGGCTGGCATCATTGATCTGAAACCATGCAGCCGGGTTATATACACCGGGAACATACAGGGTATTACCAGCCATGGTGCCATAATTAAAAACCAGCGTTACCGATCCGGGCTTTATCCCTGTGAAACCTGATTCTTCAACTTTCCAGTAATATTGCAGGCATACAGGGCCTGTAACAAAAGGCTGCTGAAACGGAACCGGTTTGACCGTGACCATGCCGTAGGTTACTGGGATCTTCCGCACCTGGATCGTAGCCGGTGTATAATATGTTCCACTGCCTACCGGAAACACAAAGGCTGACGTATCAGAATAAACCCTTCTGACACCGCCGTCGGATGCGGCTCCCGAGGTGGTAATAAAACGCGATGGCCCCATTGTTCCGGCAACAGTTGCCAGCGTAGCCAATGTCAACTGATACTTTGAAAGGTTAAAAAGCCGGTCGTTTGCCAGGGTAAGTACACCGGTTACCATGATGTCGGCCCCGAGTGAAACCTGCATAGAGGCCGGGATTCCGCTGGTGTTGTTAAGTTCAATGTTCTGAAAGATGCCCGACCCGTTCCCTGATATGGTTTGGCCTCCGTTTGACCTGTTAAGTGAGATTTTTCCGGCTCCGGCATATTCACCATTATTGACCACATTCCCATTCACATATACTGTTTTACCTCCATCGGCAAGGATTCCGGAGTTGATTAACAAGTCGTTGCGAACTGTATAGGAATCATACGCAGAAACAAGGATCAGGCTTCCTGCAGGTTTATTAACCTGCAAGGTGTACAACCCGTTTGTGATGGTTCCTTCATTCCATAAAAAATGGTTTCCCGTCCCGGTAAAGGAGGTTGTATTGTCATTGGGCGTATAAGTTCCACCCTGGTTTATTTTTAAATCACCATTTACCACAACCTGGAAATTCCCGGTTCCCGACAACAGGGTCGCACCTGACAGCACCGTGAGGTTGTTCGTAACAACGAGGGGATACAACAGGTTTACATGTGCATTACCCGCACCCCCAAGCCGTTTAACATTAAGATTCCATAAGCTGACCCGGGAATAAATATCGATGGATGGAGTGTTCACCGGGTTTACCTCAAAGGTTACCGTCCCCCCGGTTACCGAAGAATTCCCCGGACCGCAATTCAGGTAGAGGCCATTTCCATTCAGCAGGGTCCCGTTATTGCAGTCACGAATAATGATATCTCCACCGGTCATGACAAATGTTGAACTGGGATTGGGAATGTTAAAGATTGGCACATCCGACATCTCGCTCACCTCGGCTTCATTCCCGCGCAGGATGACAGTTCCGCCTGTCTGAACATAGGAGCTTTTACCAGGGACACTCCAGGTGCTGCGCAAAACACTTGCATCAATGGTTCCACCCTCGACAAGGATGACCGACGAAGAATTGGCGGTATTCCAGAAGATGATCCCTGCACTGTGACGCGTGCTGAAGTAGCCGTCGGAAATCCTGAAGGTTCCATAAACCGACAAAGCCTGTTCCGCGGTGGGGTATGCAGAAACTCCGACCGCACCTGCCGGAGCTTCGGGTAATCCGGAATTGTCGGATGCCGTAACATAAACGGCGACATTCGGCCCAGCGATCCACAGCTGTCCTGATGAACCGATCGCATAATCGCCGTTTCCCGTCCCTACCGGACCCTCCGCCAGTGTTGGGATCGTCATACTTCCCGTAAGTTTCAGCGTCCCGTTTTTTATCCATACGGCCTTCCTTACTTCCGGATTATCAGGTGAAAACGGCGCATTTTCATTGCGGCGACAGGCATTGGCCCCAAAAAGTGTGAAGCAGGCAACACTGGCTGAATTAACCGTGAGAAGGTACGTTTGGTCGCTTCCTTTATCCACAATCAGATTGTAAAAATCTGTTTGGCCGTTTAATGTAACTGTTTTATCAGATTCTCCCGTGAACCTAACTGTTACGGCACCATTCGTTGCGAATTCGCCATAATTGGGAACAATTTGATTTGTAAAACGCACCATCCCGTTATTGATAAAATTCCCGCCAATGGTCAGTTCATGAAACACCGTATGGAACTGGCCTCCGGGGGGAAGATTTAACGGGTTGATGGTATATCCGGCTGTATTCGGGTTTCCGGTACCTGTGGTTACCTTCCCGGTTCCATAAACCACAAAATCGGCGTTGACAACAATGGCACGTTTTGCATTGGTCGCGTCATTCACCTGGAAAGTGCCCGTTTTAATGGTCAATGACCCCAAAATGGTCAGATTCCTGCGGACTGTCATAACCTGGTTTACAGAACCGAGGTTGATTACCAGGTTGTTATATGCCGGCCTGTTATCATCTATATAAAAACTGCCGGTGGCCGGGTAATACTCAACCGTTCCTCCCTTTACAGATAAAAAATTCCCCGAGGTTATGGTGGGAAAGACAGCAATGCCCGCTACTACCCTGGCCGATCTTATCAATCCGTTCCCATTGAGTACGATTGGCTGTGTAAAGGTGTTGATTCCCAGGTCGAGCACTGCGCCTATGACGATGGTAACCACATGGCCGGTAGTGGTAACACTGGCGTTGAGACTCACCGTCCGTCCGGTCAGAATACAGATAATATCATTATTCACAAAAACGGGACTCGACGGGCCTGCAAGCGTTGATCCTGTGGAATCGGTGGTCCAGACATTGGCCATGCCGCTCCAGTTGCCCGACTGATAACTATAGTATTTTGAGGCCGACAGGTTTGAATGGGTGAACAGCACCACTGATAACAGTAGCAAGGAATTACATATTGCTTGACCCGGCTTTCCCTTCATATTAATTTGATCCCTGACGGAATCTGCTGATTCAAATGGTAAAAAACCACGCCATGGTTAATTTAGCATCACCTCGGCTTCGGCAAGTTTTGAGGACTTTATATCTTCAGGGGTTGAATACACGACATTCAACTTCCCCTTATGGTAATCAACGCCGGAAAGCCTGTCAAGGTCACACTCGAACGTACGAAAGGATTTGGGCGTGTAAACGGCGATTCCCTTGATGGCCGCAACCCTGGTAACTTTCCCCTCCAGTGAGGTATAGTCGATCATCATATTTCCATAGACAGAAATGTTGCCCGTACGCATCAGTTTCATCTTAACTCTTGTCACCGTGTCATTAACCTTGCCAACGGTAATATCTTTAATATCAACTTTTCCCTCACATTCACCCACCCGTATGATTGCCGGGATCGTTATTCCAAAAACAGGAACCAGGTGAACATTAACGGCAGCTGTATCCAGCTGGGTTGTTGCCTCGCCAAGCGGTTTTTCCCTCGGCACCGACCTGAAATAAAGGTGCGACCTGTATTCACCGGGAATCATCTTCGCCTTCTTTATCAGTTGCATTTTCACCACTTGCGACTTCTTGGGAGCCAATACGACGGTCCGGGGAAAAATCCTGAAATACTGGTCAGAAAAATATTGCCCTGAATCAGGTATGGTGATCTCATCAAAGGTTCCCTCTTCAGTCATCCTAATCTGAATAAAAGAAACCACATATACCGCAGTATCCTTGCCCGTATTGGCCAGGGTAAGCTCCTGCGATTTTTTAACCCCTTCAAAAACAACTCTCCTGGGCATAATAAACAGATTTCCCTGGGACCTACCTGTAACAGGAAATACCGAAACCGAAACCACACCGGCAAGGAAGATCATAGAAAGAAGAGCGCGGAACAAATGACTGTTTTTTAACAATTTTTCAGATTTTCTCATCGGATTCTTTTCTTTTTAACGGGAACCATTTCACCTGCCTTGCCCCGGGCTGCCCGGGAATTACCACCAAAAAAATGACAGTTTTTACTGAAATACTCCCCGGATTTTTGGATATTTATCATTCATTATTCAAAAAACTCCTTGCCCATCCCCATTCACAATTCATTCCGGTTTTTCCCTTCATTTGACCGTTCCTTCTCAAAGCCTCCCCTGACTTTCCGTCCAGCCCTGAAAACCACTTAGTAAAAATTTACGGTCACATAGGTTGATGTAATTGAAATACGGTAACCGGCAAACAGGTCGGTACCCAAAGCGAGAATAAGATCACGCTGACGGTAAGCAATTTTCCCGGCATCCGGACCGCTTTTTATGATTACCGGTGTGACGGGTATGGAGAAGGTGCAGGAATCTCCTGCTCTTCTCAGATCATTCCCTGTATTAATATTACCTTCCTGCTGATGAAACCGGAAAATTGCATTTGCCTGTTTCCCGACCTCTGATACCACTGCAGTTTGAATAACCCCGCAAATGCTGATCGTGATATTGGTATAACCTGTTATTAATGATTCTGCACAACCAACAGGGTCTACAATGGAAACTGTCACGATTGCACGGTCAGCCATGGTAACCTGGGCGCATCCACTGAAGGAACTTATCAAAAACACGAACAGTGTGACATATGAATTCGTAAGAATATACACCTGGTAGTTTTTTCTGATTAAAAAACTCCCCTGATTCATGGGAGGAAATTCGATGAAACATGATCCGGTATTCTTCAAGGGTTTACATTTTGAACCTGTACGGCTCTGAATGTGCTATTTATAAAAATTATCCGAAAAAAAAACGCTGCCAGAGACAGCGTTTTTTCGTCGGCCGGATGTTTGTTATTGATAACTTACAGTAACGGTAAATGCAGTTGGCGAAACATAAAGTCCCACCGGCTGACCGGCTGCGGTATTCAAGGTTGCACCAACCAGTAAGGTTGCTGTGCCGCCTGTCGGGAAAATAAAGGAGGGAGTAGCCGGGTTGCTGACAAAATTATTTACCAGCATACTGTTGGCACCACTGGTAACGTTGCAGGTTGCCGGAAGCGCGATTAGGGTAACATAACCGTCTGACCCGGTCAGGTCAAAGGCAGCAGCCTTTACAACCCCCGGGGCTGTATATACCGGCGATGCGCCACCGGTGGAAGTCCGCGTGTTGTCGGTTGCAAGCATGACGACACCTGTAGTGGCATTTTGTACGGCCACATTCCCGAAATTCATGTCCTCAACCTTGTCAATGGTAAGAGGTGCAATGATGTTGGCTGTTGCTGTTGCTGTTGTTGAAACTGTAACAATTTGCGCGATTACGTTTAATGACAGTGTCACCAAAACCAGGGCGATACCTGTAAATCTGATTACATTTTTCATGGTTTGTTTTTTAACTTGTTAATACTGGGTTTCTGAATGGTAAATTTCTGCATGCGTACTGATTAGGGTTCATCTTCAATAATGTTGTTATTCGAATTTCATGGAAGGTGGCTTAAACCAATGTACGGCCTTCACCAACTACTCATATATTTTACTTTAACTGTATTTAATATTAACATATGATATATTTATTTACTTTAATGTATATTTTTTATCCATATCATCAAATACAAAATTACATTGACCAACGACACTATGCAATAGTTTAAATCAATAAATACAGGTAGTGTTAAACCATAAAGAAACGAGGCCTAATTAATACTATAATACTATATATGTGATATATATATAAATACATGGAGTGTCAGCGCCACACCATGATTTTTTTCCGCAAGTAAGATTTATGAATAAACGGCTAAAAGGATCATGCTTTTTGTAAGGTTACATTTTTTTTACAGGAAAATTTTACCAAGAGCATGAAAACATGAAGCAAACTCTGCTGCCGGATTTTGCCAATGGGTGGGAACGCTGTATTCGCAGGGGGTATCAAATCAAAAATCATCCCTCTTCTCCGGACCAGCCGGCGACGGGATTTGACAATATAAATGAATGATTCATGCTGACAACCTGTGCTTTAGCAGAGTATTCAGCAGCGTCGGGTAAAAACAAAATCCGGGGAAGATTAAATCAATAGATTTCAAATCCAACCTGCTGGAGATCCTTCCAGAAATGCGGGTAGGATTTTACCACCACATCGGGGTTCAGGATTTTAACGCTGCCTGATTTCAGTGCGAGCGGAGCCAATGCCATGGCCATCCGGTGATCGCCGTAGGTTTCGAAGGTAAGCCCGCCGGGTAACGCCGATTTTGAGGATTTGATTTCAAGGGCCGACAAAATATCAGCCTGGGTAGAGAGTTCAACTGAAATTCCCAGTTTCGAGATTTCATTTTTCAGGGCCTGCACCCTGTCTGTTTCCTTTATCTGCAAACTTCTGAGTCCTTCAAAACGCCCGCGAATACCCATTCCTGCACAGGCAGTGATCACCGCCTGGGCGATGTCGGGATAATCGGTAAAATCGAAATAAAACCCATCACTCTTTTTCCGAACCTTGGTCAATCGTACACCGTCCTGGGTAAATTCCGAAACGATCCCAAAATTCCGGAAGACCCCCGGCAAAATGGCATCACCCTGAATACTATTCTCCACCAAACCAATCAATTCTATATCAACAACATCGGCTAATACGGCCGCTTCGTACCAAAAAGCAGCCGCCGACCAGTCTGATTCAACATGGACTTCATGTGGAGAATATAACCCCGGTTTGACATGGATCCGTGTTTTTCCCTCTTTGATCATCGCCCCGTACGACTGCATCAGGTTAATGGTCATCTTTACATAAGGGGATGACACACCGGAGCCTTTCAACGCCAGGATAAGTCCTTCAGGCAGATAGGGAGCAATCAGCAGCAAGGCCGTGGTAAACTGGCTGCTAACCCCCTGATCGATCACCAGTTCATGTTGGGTGAGCTCCTTCCCCCTGATCAGCAGTGGCGGATAACCTGGTTTTGCAAGGTAATCGATGGATGCCCCCAAATGGTTCAGCGCATCAACAAGGATGCCGATGGGGCGTTGCTTCATCCGTTCCGAGCCTGTAAGCAGCCATCTGCCGGGGACCATAGCCAGCCAGGCTGTCAGAAAACGCATCACAGTTCCGGCATTTGCAGTATCCAGTTCGACAACTTTACTCCGGTCAACTTCGGTTAAAATACGGGCGATCAATTTTTGGAGAAGGATGGTGTCATCGGCCTCTGATAAATTACCAACCGTGAATTTTTCCCCACACAGTGCTCCGATCATCAGCAAACGGTTGCTGATGCTTTTTGACGCCGGGAGCCGGATCGTTCCCCTGAGGATGGTATCCGGTTTGGCCACCACGATCGATTTAACATTTTTGCCCTGCATAGTTAACATTTGGAACGGGCTTGTCAACCCGTCAGAAATTTTGATAAAATGCCAATGCTTCCAGAACTTCTGCCTGGTCACACGCGATGTCAATTTTCGGGATACCCGGTTGTGAAATCAGGGTAAACCTGAATTGTCCGTTAACACTCTTTTTGTCCTGCATCATGATTCTCACTATTTCCGGAACTGTTGAAGATTCGACCGGAACATGCGGAAATCCTGCTGCCAGGTACGACGTTATCTCCTGCATGCCGGGGGCAGTCAGGCCAGCTTTATGATGCGAAAGGTAAGCTGCGCAAATCATCCCGGCTGCGACGGCTTCGCCGTGCAGCAGAGAGCGCTGCGCCCCCGCCAGCGAAAAGGTTTCAAGCGCATGGCCTGCCGTATGTCCGAAATTCAGGATCTTTCGTAATTTTTGTTCGCGGAAATCCTTCATCACCACCGAATTTTTAAATCCGACAGTACTGTTCACCAATTCTTTCCACAAAACATGGTCGGGGGGAAGTGCCAGGATGTCGTCAATCGGGCGACGGAGTATTTTACGCCATAATCTTGCATTGCCAACCAGGGCGCACTTGATGACCTCAGCCAGCCCCGACCTGAGATGGCAGGCAGGCAGGGAGCGGAGAAATTCAGGGTAGATAAACACCCCTTTGGCAGGATGAAAGAAGCCAACCTGGTTTTTCACCATGCCCATGTTTACTGCCGTTTTCCCTCCAATGGCAGCATCGCATTGTCCTATCAGCGAGGTTGGAACATTAATATATGGGATCCCCCGTTTAAATCCTGCGGCAACGAACCCGCCCAGGTCGGTCACCACTCCCCCGCCCAGGTTGACCAGGAGACTTTGCCGGCCGGCCCCAAAAACCAACAGTTCGTTCCAGAGCCGTTCAGCGGTCAGCAAAGTCTTCGAATTCTCTCCTTCCTCAATTTCAAGTAATTGGGCATCCTTCAGGCTGGCTGTCTTCTCAAGTAACAGGGGCAGACAATGCTGCCTTGTGTTTTTATCAACCAGAATAAAAATCCCCTCCTTCCCCTGACGTAATGAGTGAACCATCTTGTCAACCGCTGCCAGTGCATTATTTCCGGTAAAAACCGGGGTCCTGTCAACGGTGACTATCCTGTTGGGAAGGTTCATAAGGCAGTTGGCTTGATTAATGAAATGCAGCCATCAGCAGGCTGATGTCCTGGAAAGGAAGGTTATATGATTTGCTGATAAACTGGTTGGTGAGGATACCATTATAAATATAGACTCCCTGGCGAACCCCGTAATCACGCTTCAGCAGGTTTTCGATGCCGCCTTCAGAACCGATATCCAAAATGATTGGCACGATGATATTATTCAGAGCCTGTGAAGCTGTATGCGGCACTTTGGAAGGGATATTCGGAACTGCATAATGGGTAACGCCGTGCAGTTTATAAACCGGCGACTTGTGGTTGGTGACCCTGGATGTTTCAAAGCAGCCCCCCTGGTCGATACTGACATCAATGGCAACCGCTCCGTCCTTCATCTGCATGATCATCTCCTCGCTGATGATGCAGGGAGTTTTTCCTTCATGGGCATGGACAGCGCCGATCAGCACATCAGCCGTTCTCAGTGACTCGATCAGAACCTTGGGATGGAGAATGGAAGTAAAGACCCTCATTCCCAGGTTACTCTGGATCCGGCGCAAGCGGTAAACCGAGTTATCAAAAACCTTGACGAGGGCACCCAGCCCGATCGCCGATCTGGCTGCAAACTCACCTACCGTGCCTGCACCGATAATAACTACTTCGGAAGGGATGATCCCCGTAAAACCTCCAAACATCTTGCCCCTGCCAAAATCAGGATTGGCAAGGTATTCTGCGGCAATAAAAATAGAGGTGCTCCCTGCGATTTCACTCATCGCCCTGATGATCGCCAACTGGTTCGTTTTATCGCGGATCGTTTCAAAGGCAAGGGCGGTCACCTTTCTCGACAACAGTGCCCTGAAATATTCTTCACACTGCATGGCCGCCTGTATGGCGGAAATCAGCGTCTGTTTGGGCCTCAGCCATTCCATCTCTGAACGGGTCACCGGACCAACCTTCAGTATGATATCGGCCTTGTAAACCTCGCCGGGTGCATTGACAATGCTGGCACCGGCCTCACTGTATTCATGATCGCTGAAATGAGCCGTGATCCCGGCATCGGCCTCCACCATTACCTGGTGGCCGTTGCGGCATAAAAGGGCAACGCCGTCGGGAACCAGGGAGACCCTGTTTTCCTGGGTCGAAACCTCCTTTGGAACACCGATCAGCAGATTGCGGCGGGGATGGACAACTTCAAGCATCTCCTCCTGCGGCATCAGGCGGTCAACAGGCGACATGCGCAAAAAATCAGGGCGGGGTTCATCCATGAACGTAAAATTTACACGAAGATACAAAAAATATTTCCAAAAAGAGTAACGGCTACCAATTGCTTCCGGTATCCGCTTAGACCTGCCTGGCTGGTCCCGGACCGGCTTTAGCCGATCTGGCTAATTTTACGAAGGGAGTCTATATCCAGAATCTCCAATTCATGATCCAAGATCCGGATGAGCCCCTCTTTTTGAAAATCACGTAGTAGTTTCACGGCGCTTTCCCGCGACATTGCTGACAATTCCGACAATTCAAACCGCGAAAGTATCATGGGGAACCTGGACTGGTTGAATATTTCATCATGGAGGTATAGCAACGCATCTGCCATCCGTCCCGGCATCTGTTTCTGGGTCAGGTAGATCAACCTGTTATAAACCGTTAATACATCCCTGCTGAAATCCTTAAGGAATTCTTCGGCAAAGAGCGGATTCACGGTAAGGATTTTTTTGAAAACCTGCAGATCTATGAAACAAACAGAAGAATCGAGCAGCGCCGTAATGGAAAAATGATGACGCTGATCATGGTAAATGCCCGGACCTCCGATGAAATTGGAGGGTTTCACAATCCTCAGGATTGCCGACCGCCCTTCAATCCCCTCCAAATAGAGTTTTGCAAGACCACTGTTGATCGAGAGCACATGCGACATAAAGGTACCCTGTTTCTTGATGGTCTCCCCGGCTTTGAACCTGACATGGATTTTGTTTGCATCAACCTGCTGAAGTTCATCCTTGTTTAATAGGGTGAATAAATGCGACATGCATTGGCAATCGTAACAATGTTTAGGGGATTTATCAAAATACTCCGACATGAGAATGGTTGTTTCATTGCAATCAGAGCATAAAAGTAATGGAAATATTGATATATATCAATTCAGGATAAAGTTTTATCCTGTTTTACACGTAACAAAATTCCTTTTCAAACAAGCATTATTGACAGGTAATAATTCAGCTTGTGACTGGATATCCAAGTAGTTTTGGCAATCTGAAACCACGAACCCCTACCCTCTATGAAAAGTCGTTCATCAAACCGCAGAAATTTCCTGAAACTGGGAATCGCAGCCGGGGCTACGGCCTTGATTGCCAGTGGTGGCAATGTTTTATCTGCAATTTCGAACCCGGGAAATGGTGAAACCGGTGAAAAAATGAAAGTGCTCACCCCTGATGGCAAACTGGTGGAAGTTGATAAGGGTCATACCTGTTGTCAGCCTGCCTCCAATGTTGAAGCACGACAGGGATTACCCGACAAAAAAATGGTGATGGTCATCGACCTTGCCAAATGCAGGAATGCAAAAAAATGTCTTGAAGGCTGCCAGAAGATGCATTTCCTCCCCCCCCATATGGACTGGATCAAGTTCTACCTTCTGCGCGACAGCCCTGAAATGTCGCCCTACTGGTTCCCGAAGCCCTGCCTGCACTGCAACAACCCGCCCTGCGTTAAGGTATGTCCGGTCGGCGCTACGTTTAAACGCAACGACGGAATTGTACTGATTGATAATGAGCGGTGCATCGGCTGCAAGTTCTGCATGGCAGCCTGCCCTTATTCATCGCGGGTTTTCAACTGGGAAGAGCCTCAAATGGCCAAACGGACCAACCCGGCCCGCTATTCGCCCGAAACCGGCTCTCCGCCCAGGATCGGTACTGTAAGCAAATGTGACTTTTGCCCCGATATGGTCCGTAAGGGAGAGTTGCCCTCTTGCGTCACCTCCTGCCCAAACGGTGTGTACTATTACGGTGACCGGAATGAGGATGCGGTAACCAACGGAACAGAGACGGTGCGTTTCAGTGAATTACTTGAAACCCGCGCTGCATACCGGTTTATGGAGGAGCTGGGGACAGAACCCAGTGTCTATTACCTGCCGGCAGTTGACCGCGCCTTTGAATACCAGGTAGGTTTTGAAGGACTCAGCGACGAAGAGGTCGCATTGTATAAACAAGAAGCCAGGATCACTGAATAATATCCGAACTATGAACGAAGAAGAAAAATCGATACAAAACCTGAATGCCTACAAACCCCACCTGGAAACCATCAGCAAGAAAGGGATCGGTCTTATTTTATTCCTGCTGGTGTTCATCCTTTTCGGAGTATTCTGTCTTTATACACAGATTGCAAAGGGGCATGTCGTCACCGGGATGCGCGATAATGTTGTATGGGGATTGTATATCGTCAATTTTATTTTTTTTATCGGGATCAGTTATGCAGGGGCCCTTATCTCAGGGATTCTTCACCTGTTACGGGTTCCTTGGAGAACACCCATCATCAGGATGGCGGAAATGATAACCGTGATCTCCACCATGATCGGTCCCTCCTATATTCTGCTGTGCATCGGGCGCCTCGACCGTTTACCGAACCTGGCGCTTTTTGGCAGGATCCAGTCGCCGATCATCTGGGACGTGATCGCCATCACCACCTACCTGTCGGGCAGTATCATCTTCCTCTACCTGGCCATGATCAGGGATATGGCGCTTTTGCGCGACAACCCCGTGAAAACAGCCAAATGGAGAAATCCCATATACAGGTTCCTTTCGGTTCGCTATAAAGACACCACCAAGCAAAAAGAGCTGCTCAATGTTTCCACCGACCTTTTGTCGATTGTTATCATCCCGCTGGCGATCCTGGTTCACTCCGTACTGGCCTGGATCTTCGGCATGACCCTTCGTCCGGGCTGGCACAGCACCATTTTCGCCCCCTATTTTGTGGTTGCCGCGGTTTATTCAGGCACCGGTGTACTGATCGTGGTGATGTGGGTATTCCGCAAGGTGTACCACCTTGAGTCACAAATCACCAAGATCCACTTCAACTACCTGGGCATGATCATGATCATCCTGGGCGCACTTTATGGTTACTTTACCTTCAGCGAGTACCTTACCAGCTGGTATGGCTCCATCAAATGGGATATGGAGGTACTGTTCCGTCTGTTCAGCCCCAGCGAATATCTCCTGGAATTTATCTTTGCCGTCTTTGTAGGCGTACTGTTGCCTATCGTTATTGTTACCGTTCCACGGTTCCGCAACATCAATTCGATCGCCTTTGCGGCATTCATTGCGGTTTTCGCCCTCTGGGTCAAACGTTACTTGATCATCATCCCCACCCTCGAATCCCCCCTGCTTCCCATCCATGACCTGCGCCCCGAGTATGTTCATTATTCGGCAACCTGGGTTGAATGGGGACTGACCTGCGCCGGTGTCGCCATGTTCATCCTGCTGTTCTATCTCTTTTCCAAGTTTGTGCCGATCATTCCTGTGGTCAGGACCGGGGAGGAAAAAGACTATTCAAGACTTAGAAAGGTCGTATTTGAAAAACAGATGAAAAAGGCCATCAGGGAAAATAAAAAAGGGGATGTGATTGCATCTGCCATCCTCATTTTCCTGATGCTGACAGCTGCAACCAGTGCTAAAGCCCAGGATGAAACGGCCATTCAGACGGTACTTAAACTCGAGTATTTCCACGTGGATTCTGCGCAAAACCTCACCGGTACGCTGCTGTCGCGGCAGGAGGGCCGTTATGCTCCCATGGAGGGGATGGAGGTGGTTTTCAGATTCCGCCAGGGCTCCACCGAAAAGGCTATCGGAACGGCCGTCACCAACGACAAGGGCAAAGTATCCGTTGCAATTCCCGACGATATTATGACAACCGGCGGGGATAAAGGGATTTATTCATTCACCGCCAGCTTTCCGGGCAAAGATAAATTCAGTAAATCATCGGGAAACGTATCTGTAAAGCCCCTGAAACTGGAGATGTCCTTTTTTCAGAAGGACCAGGATAAAATGGCTGACCTGAAGGCATTTGAGCAGGATAAGGATAACAAATGGGTTCCTGTTGAAAACCTGGATATCCAGTTCTATGTTCCCAGGACTTTCAGCCTGCTAAAGGTCGGAAAGGCTACCATTGCCAACGGCAACGCCAGTCTTGAATTCCCGACCTCCATCCCCGGAAATACCCTGGGTTATCTTACCCTGATGGCAAAAGTGGAAGAAAACGAAGTTTATGGCAATGTAGAAGTTAGCGGAACCATAAACTGGGGAAAACCCCTCCCCCCGATGAAGATCATCAAACGCGGTTTAGGCGATACCGATGCCCCCCTGTGGATGGTATATACCCTGATCGTGTTGCTTTCGCTGGTCTGGTTTCATTATATGTATGTGATTTACACGGTATTAAGAATAAGACATTTAGGTAAATAACAATTATTAACAACAACTAAAAAAAGGAGGATTTATGAAATCATTTCAGATCAGATTGATGGCCATTACACTGGGGATGTTCCTCGTGTTTTCATTGTCGCACCATGCATCGGCACAAACAGCCGGCTGGACGATTGCGCCAAAATTCAAAACCATGAAAAACCCTGTTGCTTCCGGTAAGGAGAGTATCTCTGATGGTAAGGAGCTGTTTGCCAAGCATTGCAAATCATGTCATGGCAGCGCCGGCTTGGGCGATGGCCCCAAGGCTGCCACACTGGATGTTTCGTGCGGTGACTTTTCATCAAAAAAATTCCAGTCAACGGCCGATGGTGAGATCTTCTCCCAGATGACCGAGGGCAAGGGAAAAATGCCATCCTTCAAGAAGCTGATACCCGAAGACAACAGCAGATGGGCGATCGTAAACTATCTGAGGACATTGGCTGCCAAATAAGTTGATTGCTATGTCAACAGAAAACAATGATCCATCGGCCGGTATCCGTGAATTGATCGAAAAGGTCAATTCCCTTGAACTACGGCTTGGTAAAGTTGAAGAAAAAATAGAGGTTTCTGTTCAGGGGCTGGGATCGGTTCATCGTAACCGGTACCAGCCTGAACAGGCAGACACTACCGGTGATGAGGAGCTCATCATGGATAAAAGTATGATAGAATCCAATATCTTTGAGTATGGACTGGCATGGTTCGGAAGCCTGGTCTTGCTGTTCGGAATTGCCTTTCTGTCGAACTTTGCCAGGAACTACCTTAACGGTCCGCTGGCCAGCCTGGTTGGCTACGGGGCTGTCGCCGGCATCTTTTTCCTGGCCTGGAATCTCCGCAATTCGTTCACGCATCTTTCGTTCATGCTGAACCTGAGCGCACACCTGCTGGTGTATTATTTTACACTGCGGCTGTTTTTCTTTATCGACCACCCTGTAATTCCAGCCAGGGGAGTGGTTTTGTTCCTGTTGATCTCTGTAATCTGTATTCAGTATTTTTTCGCGGTCCGGCAGAATTCCGAACTGCTGGCCGTGATTGCCATGCTGCTGACCCTTGCTACGGCCCTGTTTGCCGATGTTACCCAGGTCACCCTGCCCCTGATCGTTATTTCAGCCCTGCTTTCAGTATTCCTGTTTATCAGGTTCGGCTGGTGGAAACTGATGATGGGATCCCTGGTTTTTTCTTACCTGTCACAAGGTATCTGGCTGCTTGACAACCCGGTAATGGGCAACCCGATAGGATTCTTTCCCACACATCCCTTTAACCTGATATCCATTTTCGTCATCGGGACAATTTTTTCCATCATTCCCATGATCAAACAGGCAGGGAAGTTCCCAAACGGGATCTATCCGGCCACCATCGTGGTCAACGGAATATTGTTCTCGTTTGTCCTGCTGGTTACGGTCATTTCCTATTATTCAGGTGGCTATGTGTGGATTTTTTCCCTGATTGCCGCCTTGTGCCTGGTCTATTCCATTTTCCTGAAATACCGGACGGGAAGGGTGTTCGACCCTGCTTTTTTCGCCATTTACAGTTTTATGGCATTGAGCTTTGCCGTGTACGGCTATTCCAAACTTCCGGATGCCTTATGGCTGCTGTCGCTGCAAAGTCTGCTGGTCGTTTCCTGGGCTTTATGGTTCCGTTCGAAAATCATCCTGGTGATGAATACCTTTCTTTTTACCGGGATCCTGGCATTTTATATGGCATTCTACCCACCTGTCGACAAAGTTAATTTTGCCTTTGTCGTCACCGCTTTCATCAGTGCAAGGATCATCAACTGGAAAAAGGAACGGCTGACCCTGAAAACGGAGATGCTCCGGAACACCTACCTTATCCTGCTGTTTTTTACCATGATGTTTGCCCTGTATCATGCGGTGCCGAAACAATATGTCACCCTTTCCTGGACCGGAGCTGCCGCATTTTATTTTACCATGAGCCTGATCCTGAAAAATATAAAATATCGCTGGATGGCCATTGCCACCGTGCTGTTCACCGGCTTTTACCTTTTTTTCGTCGACCTTTCACATCTGGATACCGGGTACAGGGTACTGGCATTCCTCTTCCTTGCCTTAATTTCCCTGGGAGCCTCTCTCTATTTCACAAAAAAGGTGCGTAAACGATTGCATACTGATCAGGAACAACAAACATGAAACCTGGTGTCTCATTGCCCTTGAAACTTACTTACGTTCAGTGACTGGTTAATTTAACAGCCGAATCTATCTAACCACAATGACCCAAAGAAGGCACAATGAACCCAAAGAACCATGGGGAGCTTTGTGTAACTCATTGTGAACTTTGTGGTTATAAATTTGTTTTGATTATTCGGATTGGATTTCCATAAAACGACCCACCATCAAACAGTTAATGAATTCATTAACATATTCTTTGCTGGTCACCTCATTAACTTGTTTATCAGTTTTCTTCCCATAAACAATACATTATATGTCAAAGAAAAACAAAAAAGAATCATCACGCAGGGATTTCCTGAAAAAAGGCTTCACCATTGCCGCAGGCTCATTGCTTGGAGGCGGCATCCTTGCTGCCTGTGCGAAAGAGCAAGGCCCGGTTGAAACCGGTGATAAAGTAAAAGTTCTTACCGCCGACGGCAAACTGATGGAGGTTGACAGGGGGCATGCCATGTGTTGCAATGTCCCGTCATCAGCCGATGTAAGAAAAGGAATACCCGGAAGGCATTTCGTCATGGTGGTCGACCTTACCCGGTGCCGGAATGCACGGGCGTGTGTGAAGGCTTGCAGTAAAATGCATTTCCTGGCTCCCGGCCAGGAGTGGATCAAGGTATTCCTGATGCAGGATTCGGAAGATACGACTGCCTACTGGATGCCAAAGCCGTGCTTCCACTGCGATACACCAGCCTGTGTGAATGTATGCCCGGTCGGTGCCTCCTTTAAACGCGACGACGGGCTCGTCCTGGTTGACAATGAACGCTGTATCGGATGCAAATTCTGCATGGCTGCATGCCCCTATTCATCACGTGTGTTCAACTGGAAGGCGCCCGACAATAAAGTTGAGGCAAAATATTCGCCTGCATCGGGAGTTCCCCAGCGGGTCGGTACCGTCGGAAAATGTGACTTCTGCCCCGATTCCTTTGTCACCGGCATCCTGCCCGACTGTGTCACCGCCTGCCCCAATGGTGTCTATTTCTTTGGCGACAAAAACGAGGATGTGGTCACCAACGGCGTTGAATCGCTGCGTTTCAGCGACCTGGTAAAGGATAAGGCAGCCTACCGGTATATGGAAGAACTCGGCACCCGTCCCAATGTTTACTACCTGCCACCGGTCGACCGCAGATTCCCTGTAGAAGAGGGTTTTGAAAGTGTGCCCGACAGTATTAAAGAGGCCTACCAGGTTAAGAGAGCTCATCTGAAAAAATATAAAATCTAAATTTTTCTGATTATGAATCAACCGGAACTTGCACAGAAAACACTTGTTGAGATTGTTTCCCGTTTCAAAAAACCCTCCCTGTTAAGCAAAGGCTTGTTTACATTTTTCGCCCTCGTGATCCTCTGGGCTGCTTATGCCTTCATTACCCAGTTGATCCGGGGCCAGATCGTCACAGGCATGAGGGATTATGTGGTATGGGGTATCTATGACGTGAATTTCATCTTTTTCATCGGGATCAGCTATGCCGGGGCAATGATCTCCGGGATTCTCCATCTCCTTCATGCAGAATGGAGAAAGCCCATCATCCGCATTGCCGAAATGATCACGGTAATTTCGGTCATTATCGGTCCTGTCTTCATCCTTGTTGAAATGGGACGTCTTGACCGGATTTTCAACATTTTCATGCATGGAAGGATCCAGTCCCCGATTCTCTGGGACGTAGTAGCCATCACCACCTACCTGTCGTGCAGCATTCTGTTCCTGTATCTCGCACTGATAAAGGATTATGCCCTGCTGCGTGACAACACCGAACTGAAAATGCCCAAATTGCAACGGTTCCTGTACAGGAAACTCGGCGCAACCTATGTTGGCCTGCCGGAACAGAAAAAGCTTCTCGAACGTGCGCTTACCATCATGTCGGCGATCATTATCCCGCTTGCGGTGCTTGTCCACTCGGTATTGGCCTGGATTTTCGGGATGACCATCAGGCCGGGATGGCACAGTACCATTTTTGCACCCTATTTTGTCATTGCAGCCGTTTTTTCAGGAACTGCCGTACTGATCATCGCCATGTGGATCTTCAGGAAATTCTACCATCTTGAAGCCTATATCACCGAGATGCATTTTAAATACATCGGCACCATTCTTCTTGTGCTGGCCGCCCTTTACGGATATTTCACCTTCAGTGAATACCTTACGGTGTGGTATGGCTCGCAAAGCTGGGAACTGGAGGTGATCTACAAACTTTTCAACCTGCATGATTACGGATTCTGGTTTTATCTTGCCGCATTCGGAGGGGTGCTGATCCCCATGATCCTGGTGGGTTTTCCCTTCCTCAGGAGCATCAACTCCATCACGATCGGTTCGGTGATCGCAGTGATATGCATGTGGATCAAACGTTACCTGATCATTATCCCCACTCTTGAAACCCCTCTGCTCCCACTGCAGGATGCCCGTCATGAATATGCCCATTATTCAGCCTCATGGGTCGAATGGTCGCTGACGGCAGGCGGCATGGCAACCTTTTGCCTGTTTTTCATGATCTTCATGAAATTCGTGCCCATCATCCCCGTTGCCGATATTTCAGAAGCACCCGAACATAAAGACTTCATTTCCGAAAAACTTTAATATCATGATAATAAACAAGATATATACCTTCATCCTGCTATCGGCGCTGCTTTCAGGATTCGGCCATAGCGCCTTTGCCGATGAACCGGTTCATCCACAGCTCGGCGCCACCTATGTAAAGTTAACCGATGGCACCAAAAGTTTTGCCATCTCCCTTTCGGCCAGGATTGACGATAAGCGGGTAAATATTGAAAACGCCCCGCTTACAGTATTTGCCGTGAATGAAACCGGAAGGAAACAACTTGGCAGCGTGAACACCAACCGCTCAGGGAAGGCTGTTTTAAATGTCAGCCCCGACCAGCAACTGCCTGCTGACAAAGATGGCTTTTATAATTTTGAGGTACAGTATGCAGGGAACACAAAGATCGGCAATGCAACCCGGACCATCCATGTCCAGGATGCCTTCCTTGAAATGTCATTTTCAGAAAAGGATTCGACCAAAAACATCCTCGTTAAGGTAATGGCAGTCAATAATAAGGGAGTGAAAACCGTTGTCAAAGAGGTCCCCGTTGATTTCTATATTAAAAGGCTGTTCTGCCTGTATCGTTTCGGGGGTGAAAAAACTGATTCTGCCGGTGTTGCCAATGCTGATTTTCCGAAGAACATGCCCGGAGATACGACAGGCAAGGTGGTTATCGTTGCCAAAATCCTTGAAAACGACACCTATGGGACTGTTGAACTGGTAAAGGATTACAAAGGAGGGAGCCCCCTTGTCATTGAACACAAAGCGAAAAGAGGGCTGGGCGATACCGATGCCCCGTTGTGGATGGTTTACACTCTACTGGTGCTCCTTTCGGGCGTGTGGTGCCATGTCATATATGTCATCTCACTGGTAATACGCATCAATATTGCCGGGAAGAGGGCCCGGCAGGGCGCGTAACCGTTTCAGAACTGGTTCTCAGAAAGATTCAATCAGCCGTTGATTTTCTCCCGTGATCCGGATACGAACCGTATCCACCGGGAGCAGCGTTTCGATCATTTCAGGCCATTCCATAAAACAATAGGTGCCTGAATAGAGGTAATCTTCATACCCGATATCAAAGGCCTCCTCGGTTTTCCGGATCCGGTAAAAATCAAAGTGATAGATTGAATCTCCGGCAACCGTTTTGTATTCGTTGACGATGGAAAAGGTGGGGCTTTGAACAATGTCGGCAACACCCAGCACCGAACAAATGGCTTTGATAAAGGTGGTTTTTCCCGCACCCATGCTCCCGTACAGGGCAAAAACCCTGGCTTCGGGAAAGGCGGCAAGCATCTCCCTGGCAGCGGGGACGAGGTCGGATTCAGAGGAACAGGTCAATTTCACTTGTTAATTTTTAAGATAGGCAATAGGCAATGGGCAGTGGGCAGTGGGCAGTAAATCAATACAGCCAATTGCTTTGAAATGGCATTGGGTTACACCTCCGATTTTATTAACACACTGATTAAAAGTAATTTTGTTTACCAAAACCCAGAATCCAACCCTCCCGTACACCAAAAAAAAACACTCCAAATCCTCCGATCCTGCATTATTTTCATTATCTGCATTCCTGCATTATTTCGGCTTAAGTACCACAAACGGTATCATCACCTCCTCCATTGAAATCCCCCCGTGCTGGAAGGTATTCTTGTAGTAGTTCACATAATAGTTGTAGTTGTTGGGATAGGCAAAGAAATCGTTGCTTCGGCAGAAAACAAAGGAGGAGTTGACATTTGCCCTGGGAAGGAATATATCAGCCGGGTTGCGCACCTCAAATACCTCATTTTGTTCATATTTCAATGCCCTGCCGGTCTTGTACCTCAGGTTGGTATTGGTATTCCTGTCGCCGAGTATCTTCACAGGGTTGTCAACCCTGATCGAGCCATGGTCGGTGGTAATGGCCACGTTGACATCCTTCTCGGCGAGATATTTTAAAATTTCAATCAGCGGGGAATGCTGGAACCAGCTGACCGTGAGCGAACGGTAAGCCTTTTCATCGTCGGCCAGTTCACGGATGATCTCCATCTCGGTACGGGCATGCGACAACATATCCACAAAGTTGTAGACGATAAAATTCAACTTGTTGACCATCAGGTTGGGCATCAGTTCAACTAGCTTTTTCCCGTAGGTTTGGTTGAGCACCTTGTAATAGGAATATTTTACATCGCGCCCATACCGTTTGAGCAGTTCTCCCAGCAGTTCGCTTTCAAAATTATTCTTGGGTCCCTCCTCTTCTTCATTCACCCAGTATTTCGGGTACTTCTTTTCGATCTCTGTCGGAAGAAGTCCGCTGAACATCGAATTCCGGGCGTACTGGGTAACGGAAGGCAGGATGCTGTAATAGATCTCCTCCTTTTCCACTCTGAAATAATCCTCAAGAATCGGCTGCAGCACCTTCCACTGGTCGAACCTCAGGTTATCGATCAGGATAACGAAGGTTGGCTTGTTATCGTCCATCAGCGGGAAGACCTTTTCCTTGATGAGATTGTGCGACTGAACAGGCCTTTCCTTGCTTTTTCCGGTCATCCAGTCGAGGTAATTGCGCTCGATGAATTTGCAGAAAACCTGGTTGGCTTCATCCTTTTGCATCTTGAGCACCTGGTTCATCCCGTCATCCATCAGCAGGCCAAGTTTCAACTCCCAATAGGTCAATTTCTTATAAACCTCAGGCCACTCTTCGAAGGTCAGCCGGTTCGAAATCTCCATTCCGATATTCCTGAATTCCTGCTGGTACTGGTGCGTGGTTTTTTCGCTGACCAGTTTCCTGTTCTCCAGGTTTTTCTTAAGGCAAAGAAGTATCTGGTTCGGTTTTACCGGTTTAATCAGGTAATCGGCGATATTGGAACCAATGGCATCTTCCATGATGCTCTCCTCTTCGCTTTTGGTAATCATCACCACCGGCAGTGTGGGATGGATCTCCTTGATACGCAGAAGGGTCTCAATGCCTGAAAGGCCGGGCATCTGTTCATCGAGGAAAACTATATCAAACGGCCTGGTTTTTATTATATCAATAGCGTCATGCCCGTTGTTTTGCGTAACGACATCGTATCCCTTTTCCTTCAAAAAAATTATATGTGGTTTCAACAGGTCAATCTCGTCATCCACCCATAATATTGTGACCTTTTCCATAGTGTTTGTTTGCTTTAATAAATGTCGTAAGTTTGCTTTTATTGTGCCTGTGCAGCCTGTTTTATATTTCTTTAACAAATTTACCCGATTTTGGCCACAACCAACAAGCAAAAGATCATCAATGACCCTGTTTACGGATTGATCACCATTCCCGACGCCCTGGTTTTTGATATCATCGAGCATCCATGGTTTCAGCGTCTGCGGAGGATCAAGCAACTCGGGCTGACCCATTACACCTATCCCTCGGCCCAGCATACGCGTTTCCAGCATGCGCTGGGGGCTATGCACCTGATGGGACAGGCCGTGGATGTGTTGCGGGCAAAAGGAATTGAGATCACCGCAAAGGAGGCCCAGGGAGTCAATATTGCCATTCTGCTTCACGATATCGGTCATGGCCCCTTTTCGCACACACTGGAGCAGACCATCGTACGCGACCTAACGCACGAGGAGCTTTCCAGGCTCTTTATGGCCGGGTTAAACGGTGAATTCGGGAATGAACTTACGATTGCAAATGCGATCTTCAACGACACCTATCCTAAAAAATTCCTGCACCAGCTGGTATCGAGCCAGCTAGACATGGATCGCCTCGATTACCTGGCCCGCGACAGCTTTTTCACCGGCGTTGCCGAAGGGGTGATCAGTTACGACCGCATCATCAAGATGCTCACGGTGATGAATGATGAACTGGTAGTTGAGGGCAAAGGGATCTATTCAATCGAAAAATTCCTGATATCCAGAAGGTTAATGTACTGGCAGGTTTATTTGCATAAAACCGTTATCGCGGCCGACCAGCTGCTGGTAAACCTGCTGAAACGGGCCAAGTCGCTGAGTGAAAGCGGCGTCCCCCTCTTTGCAACACCGCCGTTTGATATGTTCCTTCGAAATAATCCAACCAGGGCTGATTTTGAAAAGGATCTGCGATGGCTCGACCATTTTGCACAACTGGACGATTTTGATGTCTTTACCTCTGTCAAGGTTTGGGCTAACCATCCCGACCCTATCCTTTCCGATTTGTGCTCGAACCTGGTCAACCGAAGTTTGTTCAGAGTTGAATTGCAGACAAACCCATTTGCCCCCGGATATGTTGAAGGGATAAAGCGGAAGACAATCGCCATGTTCAACCTTGCGCCTGATGAGGTGGAATACTATTTCACCTTTGGCAAGGTCGAAAATAAGGCCTATAATCCGCGCCATGAACGGATCATGATCAAAGGCAGGTCCAATGAACTAACCGACATATCTGAGGCATCCGAACAGCTTAACAATGCCGTGATGCCGACCACGGTAAGCAAGTACCTGCTGTGCTATCCCAAAGAGATCCAATAACATCCTTGAACACAGAAACTGGTAATTTTCTGAAACCTGATCAATATTTAACCATAATGTATCCCAACAATTTCTTTGTGAACTTTGCGTGAGTCATTGTAATCTTTGTGGTTAAATAAACCCCGGTGATCGTGCAGCAGGATTCTAATGAAAAACGATAACATATTAACCAGATACAAAAAGGTATTAAAACAAGCTGCAAATTAATATCCTGACTGCGTGAATGTTAAAAAAATTACTGGTCAGCTTATGGAAATAATTGGTAAATTGCGGCGATTTATAAGTCTGCAATTATTCACGAAGAACACCTGATGGAATTTACAGCCGCCCAGATTGCCGGATTTCTTAAAGGGACTGTCGAAGGGAATCCTGATGAGAAGGTTTCCAACCTTTCAAAGATCGATGAAGGGGAGCCCGGAACCCTTACCTTTCTTGCCAATCCGAAATACACTCCCTATATTTATTCCACCAGGGCCACTGTGATTGTTGTCAATACCGATTTTGCAGCTACACAGGCAGTTTCCGGAACCCTGATCCGGGTTGCCGATGCCTACTCTGCTTTTGCAACGTTGCTGGAGATGTTCGACCAGTCAAAATCGGGAAATACCGGAATTTCAAAGCAGGCCTCAATATCACCAACGGCAACCCTTGGGAAGAATGTATCAGTAGGCGAATTTTCGTTCATCGGCAAAAATGTGGTCATTGGTGATAATGTTATCATCCATCCCCAGGTATTTATCGGCAACAATGTCACCATCGGCGCTGATTCTCTCCTGTATCCGGGTGTAAAAGTCTACCATGACTGTATCCTGGGAGATCACTGTACGCTGCATGCCGGCGTGGTTGTAGGGTCCGACGGATTCGGGTTTGCCCCGGTTGCCGGCAACAACTATCAGAAAATTCCCCAGCTGGGCAATGTGATCCTGGAGGAATATGTTGAGATCGGTTCAAATACCACGGTTGACCGTGCGACCTTGGGGTCGACCATCATCAGGAAGGGGGTGAAACTCGACAATCTCATCCAGATCGGCCATAATGCAGAGATTGGCGAAAATACCGTCATCGCCGCCCAGACCGGGATCAGCGGATCGACCAAAATAGGAAAAAATTGTATGATCGGCGGCCAGGTAGGCATCATCGGACACATCACCATTGCCGATAATGTAAAAATCGGCGCCGGTTCAGGCGTTGAAGCCAGTATCACCCGCGACGGAGCCATGATGCTTGGCGCACCTGCCATCGAAATAGGCAAGGCCAGGCGCAACTTTATCCATTGGCGCAACCTTGACGAAATCGTCAGAAAAGTATATAACCTTGAAAAACAACTGAATAAAAAGCATGAGTGAGAAACAAAGGACCATCAAGGCGCCGGTTAGCATTTCAGGCGTCGGACTGCATACCGGAAACGAAGTTGTCATTACCTTTAAGCCTGCCCCGGAAAATTATGGTTATAAATTTCGCAGGACCGACCTCAACACCGGTACCCTGGTCGATGTAGATGTTGACCATGTGGTTGACACCTCGCGGGGAACCAGTATTGAACAGGATGGCGTTCGCATTGATACTGTTGAACATGTACTTGCTGCGCTGGCCGGACTTCAGATCGACAATGCCCTCATTGAGATGAACCAGTCGGAAACGCCGATCCTTGACGGCAGTTCCAGGCTTTATGTGGAGGCCCTTCTTTCGGTTGGCATTGTGGAGCAAAAAGCGTTGCGAACCTATTATGAACTTACCTCCAACGTCACCTATCTGAATCCAGAAAAAAAGGTGGAGATGATCGCAATTCCTTCATCTGAATTCAGAGTTTCGGTGATGATCGACTATGAATCCAAGGTGCTGCAGTCGCAGAATGCCTCACTAACCAACATTGAGCAATTCAAGGATGAATTTTCAATGTGCCGTACCTTTGTTTTCCTTCATGAACTTGAATACCTGCTCAACAATAACCTGATCAAAGGGGGCGACCTTAGTAATGCCATCGTTTTTGTTGACAGGGAGATGTCGCGCGCGGAACTCGACCGGCTTGCCCATCTTTTCAACAAACCCAGAGTGGAAGTTCTCAGGGAGGGCATTCTCAACAACCTCGAATTGCGCTTCCCCAATGAACCTGCGCGGCATAAGCTGCTCGATATCATCGGCGACCTCGCCCTAGTGGGAATGCCCATCAAGGCCCATATCATCGCCACCCGCCCCGGCCATTACTCCAATGTGCAGTTTGCAAAACTGATCAAAAAACAGTTAAAAAAGGAGCGGCATGCCGATACCGGTCACACCTTCGACCCCAACACGCCTCCCCTGTACAACGTCAACCAGATTAAAAACCTGCTGCCACATCGTCCGCCGTTCCTCTTTCTCGACAAGATCATTGAAATGGGAACCGATTATGTGGTAGGTGTGAAAAATGTCACCATCAATGAAGCCTTTTTTGTAGGCCATTTCCCTGATGAACCCGTGATGCCCGGCGTACTGATGATCGAGGCCCTTGCCCAGAACGGCGGGATCCTTGCATTAAGCACCCTGGAGGACCCCCAGAATTACATTACCCTTTTTGTCAAAATCGACAATGTCAAATTCCGGCATAAAGTTGTTCCGGGCGATACCCTGGTTTTTTTCTGTCAGTTCAATGGCCCGATCCGTCGCGGCCTGATCAGCATGAAAGGGGTTGCCTATGTTGGCAACAAAATCGTCATGGAAGCCGAAATGATGGCACAACTCCAACGTAAATAAAAGAAGTCATGAATCAACCGTTAGCATATGTAAACCCGCAGGCGAAAGTTGCTGCAAATGTGGTTATCGAGCCCTTTGTCTCCATCGATAAGAATGTAGTCATTGAAGAGGGTACCTGGATTGGCTCCAACGTTACGATCATGGAGGGAGCCAGGATCGGAAAAAATTGCAAGATTTACCCGGGAGCGGTCATATCAGCTATCCCGCAGGATTTGAAATTTGCCGGGGAGGACACGATTGTGAAAATCGGCAATAACGTCATTATCCGCGAGTTTGCCACGATCAACCGCGGCACCAAGGCCAGCTATGAAACCGTGGTCGGCGATAATACCCTGCTGATGGCCTATGTTCACGTAGCCCACGATTGTATTGTCGGAAACAATGTGATCATGGCCAATGCTGCGATGCTTGCCGGCCACGTGATCGTCGACGACTGGGCAATCATCGGGGGGATGGTGCCGGTTCACCAGTTCTGTCATATCGGGGCACACTCGATTATTGCAGGTGGTACCGGTGTTGGCAAGGATGTTCCTCCTTATACAAAGGCGGCCAGGGATCCCCTGTCGTATGTTGGTGTAAATTCGATCGGCCTTCGCCGGAGAGGGTTTACCCCGGAGGTGATCAACAAAATCCAGGAAATCTACAGGATTATCTTCCTGAAAAACTATAATGTTTCGCAGGCTGTCGACTTCATTGAAGCCAAGGTTGAAGCGACACGCGAACGCGACGAAATCCTCTCCTTCATCGCAAATTCACAGCGTGGTCTGATGAAGGGCTATTCCAAGGTCAGGGACAAATAGCATGATGACTCATGATGCGAATTGAACTGAACGATATTGGAAAAAAATTCAATACGGAATGGATTTTCCGTAAGGTCTCCTTTAGTTTTCCCGAAAATTCCATTTCAGCGATCCTGGGCCGCAATGGTTCGGGCAAGTCAACCCTGCTGCAGGTTGTGGCCGGGAATCTGCATCCCAATGCCGGGCAGGTGACCTATTCGATGAACGGAACCGACGTTCCCGGGAATGATGTTTTCCGCCACCTCAGCATGGTGGCACCCTACATGGAACTGATCGAGGATTTCACCCTGGCTGAAATGTTTCAGTTCCATTTTTCGTTTAAAAAATTTCTTCCCGGCTTTGATATAGCCGCCGCTACTGAATTGCTGGGTTTTACAAACGTGAAACACAAGCAAATCAGGCAATTCTCCTCGGGCATGAAACAACGCGTAAAACTCATCACGGCTATTCTCAGCGATGTGCCTCTGCTCCTGCTCGATGAGCCCACCATGAATCTTGATAAAGCCGGGATTGAATGGTACCTGGAGCTTATCCGTCGGTTTGCCGGCAACCGTACCCTCATCATCTGCTCAAACCTTCACCAGACCGAATCGGCATTTGCAGGAAAAAGCCTGCTGATAGAAGATTACAAATAGCACAGTCCTCCCTCCGCCGGCAGCGGAAAGGAACCATGTTTCATAAATTTATCCGGAAATCATCAGGGGTGTCCAACAAAGTAGTATTCACTGCCCTTTTCAAATGCATCGCGGAACTGGGTCTTTGTCATGCAGGCAGCCCGGTCAAGATACCCTTTAAGGGTTGAAATTTTCATGTTACACTCTTCCGTTAAAAAGGTAAAGAGCTGGTTAGGCTCAGAATCATAAAAATCGGCGGCACCAAGGCCAAATTCAAAGATGATCACCGGTTTGCAGCGTTTCAGGGTTTCCACTCCTCCTTTCATCACCTTGAATTCTGCCCCCTCCACATCAATTTTCACCAGGTCGATTTGCAGATCGGCAGGAATGTAATGATCAAGGAGGCCGCTTTCAACGGTGATCTGGACGATATCCACGTTTTTGCCGTCATATTTACGTTTCTTGATACCGCTGTAGGCAGGTGCATTCAAAACATGCTGAAAGGTAGTCGTGCCGGCTTTGTCATAAAGGGCAACAGGATGAATGGTTACAGTAGGATCGCTTTTATACTTTTCGTAAAGGAAATCACACAACTCGGGGATAGGCTCAAATCCGAACTTTTTTCCAAGAGGCGCATCTTTGATCATCAGGTCAAGGATTTCACCCTTATGGCAACCAATATCGATGCAGTTCGATCCAGGTTTCAGACTACGCTTGATAATTCTTTTGGAATAGGCATCATACTTCTGATTACGGGTAACCGAAATATGCAACAGGGATAGAAGTTGTTTCAGGAGTTTTTTCATCAGCAGATCTAAGTCCTCATTTTCAAAACAGCCGCAAAATTAACACATTTAATTCAAGATTTTTAACTAATTTTGCAGCCCTTTAATTCAATCATCAAAAATTTTATATGGCTACAACAGCAGATATCCGAAATGGTCTGGTAATAGAATTTAATAACGATTTGTACAGTATCGTGGAATTTCAGCATGTAAAGCCCGGAAAAGGTCCGGCCTTTATCCGCACCAAATTAAAAAGCCTGAAACATGGCCGTGTCATTGCAAATACCTTTGACTCGGGAGCGAAACTTGAAATTGCACGGGTAGAACGCAGAAAATATCAGTTCCTTTTCAAGGAAAATGCTGATTATCATTTCATGCATACTGAAACCTTTGAACAGATCTATGTTCCCGAAACCCTGATCAATGCGCCACAATTCATGAAAGAGGGCCAGGAGGTTGAAATTCTGTTTCATGCCGATACCGAAACTGCCCTCACCTGTGAACTTCCCCCTTTTGTGATTTTAAAGATCACCTATACCGAACCCGGAATGCGCGGCAATACGGCAACGAACACGCTGAAGGATGCCACTGTTGAGACGGGTGCAATCGTGAAAGTCCCTCTTTTTATCGATGAAGGCGAAACCATCAAGGTGGATACCCGTACGGGAGATTATTCAGAGCGGGTAAAGGTTTAAGGATATTTGTGTATCAATAAAAATCAATTCAGATGAAATTTCCCCTTGCCATCAGGCTTTCTGAAATTGCTTCTTTTATCCAGGCTGAAATGGTGGGTGATTCCGGGTTTTCAGTGACCGGCATGAACGAGATTCATGTTGTGGAGCCGGGCGACCTTACCTTTGTCGATCATCCGAAATATTATGAAAAGGCGTTGAATTCAAACGCCACAACAATCATTATCAATAAAGTAGTACCCTGTCCCGAGGGAAAAGCGCTGCTTATTTGTGAAAAACCCTTCGATGCCTATGTGTCGCTGGTAAACCGGTTCAGGCCTTTCGAAAAGGCTGTGGCAGCTGTCAGCCCCACTGCAACAATCGGAGAAGGCACCGTGATCCAGCCGGGTGCATTTATCGGGAACCATGTTACCATCGGAAGGAACTGCCTGATCCATGCCAATGCATCGGTTTATGACCATTGTGTGATCGGGGATCATGTGATTATCCACTCGGGAGCCGTGATCGGCGCTGATGCCTATTATTTCCAGAAACGCCCGGAAGGGTATAAAAAGCTGGAATCCTGCGGCAGGGTTGTCATTGAAGATTATGTTGAGATCGGTGCCCTGACGAGTATCGACAAAGGGGTTTCCGGCGATACACACATATCACAGGGAACCAAGTTTGACAATCATGTCCAGGTAGGGCATGACACCTATATCGGCAAAAATTGCCTCATCGGTGCATTTTGTGCCATTGCAGGGGTGACACGCATTGAAGATGACGTGATCCTGTGGGCCAATGTACTTGTCAATAAAGATCTGGTAATCGGGAAAGGGGCCGTGGTACTGGCCGGTTCCGGTACTGAAAAAACCCTTGAGGGAGGTAAAACCTACTGGGGAATCCCGGCGATAGAAGCGCGGAAAAAATGGCGCGAGGTTGCCGCCCTGAAGATGTTGCCCGATATTCTCAGCAAACTTAAATAGCCTGCAATCATGCAGCGAAGTTAATCCTGTACCACCTGTTCGGCCGGGGTGATCTCCTCCGGCTTTTTCTCATAAATATCAAGGGCAACGATGGCTGCCATAAATCCCCATACCGGAACAGATGCCTTGTCTGTATCCAGGAAGTTGTTCATGGTTCCATGCAGGAAATAGGTGATCAGCGCAAGCATCAGGGCCAGGCTCAGCATACGCACTTCAGGATCCGGGGAGCGCCTGTAAACCCGCATGGCAGTCCTGATAAACAAGACCACAATCGCAATCACAATCAGCATCCCGGGAAGTCCCTGCTCCGCCAGGGGACCAATATATTCGCTGTGTGCATTTCCCTTGTCCCCGGCATTCGTACTGATCAGGGTCTTTTCCTCCGATCGCTGGAAAGGAGCATATTCAAACTGGTAGGTACCAGGTCCATACCCAAAAACAGGCCGGTCCTCGAACATCCGCAACGCAGACTGCCAGCGGTTTATGCGCTCAAGGTTTGAATTGTCAGTTGAAATATTGGAGATAGACCGCAGGTGTTCAACAAAGTTGGCAGAGGGGCCCTGCCTGTTTTTTTCAAGCCGGTCGAGGATCTCAAAGGAAAAGATATAAAAGATAAATCCAAAAATGACCGAAACAAAAAAGATCCATTTTAACTTAATGCGGAAAATCACGACCAGCAGCACACCCAATGCAAAAGCAAGGCTAAGCCAGGCAGCGCGGCAATAGGAAAGTACCAGGGCCCCCACGAGGATCGAAAGCATGATCATGGCAAAAACCCTTGTTCTCCTGGAATAGACCTTGCCGAATACAAATCCGCAGAACATGGGAATCAACAGGGCTAGGATCGCCCCATAGGCAGTATGGTCATTGTAAAAGGGTTCCATGACCCAGTGACCTGCCTGCTCATCAAAACCAAATTGTGAATGGTTATAGGTGGTATAGGCGATTACCCCGAGCAGCGGTACCGCATAAAACCATACGAAACGGTTAATGTTTGACCGTTTCCCGAAGAGCTGGATCCCCAGGAAATAAAAGGGAATCACAAACCACAAGCGGGCCAGCAGGTGCTTAAAGGAAACCAGCGGCAAATCGCTCGTCATGCTGGTGATAAACATCCAGGCAAGCTGAATGATAATCGCGATAGTAAGGGGATGGTAAAGCATCCTGGAATCAACTTTATTGCCATAAAACATTTTTATGACAAACAGGAGTAATACCCCCAGCATCAAAGGTTCTGAGGGGAGTGAAACGCCAACATTGAATTCAAACTGGGTAATATTGATGGCGACAGGCGTCACCATGACGATCAGGAGTAAGATCTTGTCGAGCGAATAAAAATAGAGGTATAGAATTACCAGGAACAGGGGAAGGAAAAGCAGGTAATATATCTCACGGTATATCAGATAGCAATTCAACCCTATAAAAATGGCGCTCAGCACATAAAGGATGGTGATCCCGCGCTTGTTGCCCAAAAGGTAACTCTGTATTTCTGCCAGCTTATTGTTCATCCGAGGTAATTGCCAGGCTACGGAATTTGCTTCGTTCAATCATACCAATAACCAGTATCGCCATGAAGAAGGCGGCAAGGGTACTGAATACGACAATCAGCCACCGGATAGGATATCCTTTCTTGTCCGGTACAAAGGGCCTGCTGAGCAGGTTGACATAGGTGTAATTCCTGTTATAGTTCAGCAGCGCCCGGTCTGCATCCATCTTCATCGTGCTGTAAGAATAGGATTCGGCGCGCATCATCTCCGACAACATCAGCATTTCCCCTCCTTTTTCTTCAAGATTTTTCTTCATCAGTTTTGCATCTGCACTGTGTACGGCAGCTCCACCTGTTCCAAGGAAGGCTCTCAGTACCTCACGGGTTTGTGACTGGTATTCAAGAATTCCAAACTTCACGCCCAGTTCGGTTGCCCGGTTTGTAAGGGAATCCATATAATTTTTACGCACCCCCATGATGAAATTGTAGTTGAGTACTACCTCTCCGAATTTCTGTTTATGCATAGCCCTGATCTTCTTGTTATAGGCATCGATCATGGCGTTGATAAGGTCGCGGGCCATCAGTGGATCCTGGTCCCACACTTCAATTTCAACAGCGCCATAGGGGGTCTTGTTCACCCTGACCCGCTGGCTGTATTCCCAAACCAGGGAACTTTCAAAATGGACATAACTGGAATCAAGACCATAGTGTTTTCCCAGGTTGAAATTTTTCACCAATGTATCCCGGATGTCCCGTGACTGAAAAATCTGTACGCTCTGTTCCGTTTCACTCTCGTCGGAATAGGGAGAGATATTGGAAGGATACAGCATGCAGTTCGACTTGTAAAGGGGCGTAATAAATATCGGGCTTGAAAACAAAACGGAAAGCAGGATTGCGGCAACCACCACAATGATAAGTTGCTTCTTCCATTTGATAATCGTTTCGATGATATTTTTACTGCTGAAAAAACTGTCCATATGTTGGAATTTTGATTATGATTGACCGAGCTGAAATTGTTTATGCGTATTGTAGTTCGATATTTTTTCCATCACCATAATAACAATGATAGCCATGAAGAGCGCTGCGACGGTTGAAACCATGATAATGAGCCACCGTATCGGATAGGAGTTTTTCTCAGCCTTGTAGGCATCGCTTACGACAAATTTCTGAGGGAGCGTTTCCTCGGCATCAACTTTTGCCTGTTTATATTTGGTTTCCAATACGGTAAGCTGTTCTGTTTTATATTCCAGGGCATTCTTAAGGGCAAGATAAACGCCACCGTATCTGCCCAGGACATCGAGTTTTTTCTGTATGGCTGCCATTGCATTTTTATTACCGTTCATCAGGGCCATGGCATATTGATGGTTATATACCTGTGATTGATATTCCACTTCATTCATCCCCAGGCCGCCCAGTGTAACCAGCGAATCAACAATTTTCTCCTTTTCTTCCCTGAGCGCAAGGTACTCGGCCTTCACGATCTGAAAACCCTTGACCGACCGCTGCCGCATCATCTCATTCTTAACCGAGTCAACCATCGATCCGATCGAATTTGCAATGTCGGCCGCAAACTGGGCATCCTCGTCATATACGGCAATCTGCACGGCCATGAATTCAGTTCGGCGGAAGGTGATATTATTCTCATATTCCTTGATCAGCCTGGAATTTTTGAAATCGGAGGTGCTATCGATCCGGTAATGTTTCATCAGGTTGAACTTGTGTTCAACACGGTCACGGATCTTATTGGAATTTAATATCTGCAGTAGTTGTTCGCTCTGGTCATCCTCTCCGAAGGCGGTGATATCCTGCCCAGCTCCGGCCTGTTCGGAGAGCAATGACTTCGATATGGAACTGCTGCCGGCCGGAAACAGGATCACAACAGATTTGAATTTCGGGGTGATAAACAAAGGGGAAGAAAAGAACCATGCCCCAACCATAGCAAACACCATGACAAAAAACAGGGGTTTACGCCATTTATAGAGAAATATTACGAGGTTTGAGGAATCGAAATCTTCTCCTTTTTTCACGTCATTGGTCATAGAAGAAATATCAAAATTGCTGCCAAAGGTAGCTATTAATACGGAATGGACAAGGGTAAATTGCAGGGAACATTCAATTTATGAGCGGTCTTCACGCAATATTTTGACCAACGATGCGAAACTCCACAGGCGCAGGATAAATGCCAGCAATACCGATCCCAGCAGCATCAGGATAAAATTTCCAAGCCATGCTTTCGACGCTGGCAGAAATGACCAATGGATGGTAAGCGAATGAGATACGACGTTAAATAAACAGACCCCTGCCACGAAGAGTAAAAGGGTTGCCAGGAAACGATAGTTAACTTTGAATTTGAAGACACGCTGTACCATCAATACCTGCAGCAGGGCCATGGTAAATTGTGTTACCAGGCTGGCAACAGCCGAACCTGACGCCAGAAACCGCGGTATTAAAAGAAAATTCAGGATCAGGTTGATGAGCAACCCTGCAACTGCGATAAAATTAAGCTGTCGCAGGTTCCCGTTGGCTGTGAGCAGTGTCCCGAATATATAGGTTGTGGAAACCGCTATGAATCCCAGAATCAGCAGTTGAAACACCCTGGTAGAGGCGCCGATATGGGAATTGTACAACAGGTCGATCATTTCATAACTATAAAAGAATGAGCCAAGGGCAATAATGATGGCCAGGGTAATAATCAGGGTAAAGGAGAGCTTCAGCATGTGCTCGATGGATTGTTTCTTTTTCAGCATTTTTGAAAATATCGGAACCAACAACACTGCAAAAAGGTAGGCGATCATGTTGGCAGCATCGAGCAACCTGAAGCCGGATGCGTAGATACCAGCCTGGAAATCGCCCGTCCGCTCGGCCAGGAAATTGTCAAGCATCACAGGGTTGAGATGGTTGACCGAGGCAAAAATCCCTGTCTGGACGTGGGAAATCCTTTCAGGAAGCAGACTTTCCAGCATCACGGGGTCAAGCCTGTTGTAAAAAGTCATCAGCAGCACCAGCAAGGCAAAGGGCAGGCTCTGCTTGACAATCATCAGGAAAAAGGGCCAGTTCCAGTTAAGCCTGCGAAACCGTGCCTTTTTTACGACAATCAGAAATGCCAGTGTGGCGGTGATCATGTAAGCTGCTGTCTGACAATAGACAAACCACTCAACCCTGAATTTTGAGATCGTTAAATGCCCCCACAACAGGATCCCGCAGAAAAAAATCATCAGCAGCCGGTCAAGCACCGATAGGAAACTGTCGGTTTTGAACATCAGGAATCCTGAGATATTCGAGCGAAGGTATAGGATAAAGGAGAGGAGAAACTGGTTCAGCGCCAGCCAGCCCAGCAACCAGAACTGGGCAGGGCTAAACCGCAGGATCATGGCAATGATGAAGGCGATTACAACATAAACCAGCCCAAGTAACAGTTTCAACACCAGAATCCCCGAAAAATGCTTATTTAGCAGGTGGTTGTGCTGCGCTATATTACGGTTGTTGAAATTGGTAATCCCGAAATCGAGAATAATGTTAAAAAGGAACGAAAAATTCAGGATGACAAAGTAAAAACCATACTCCCCTACCCCAACATTTCGTTGCACGGTAAGGTCTATCCCAAAAATCCATATGGGTTTTATGAGAAGATTTAAAAATAGGAGTAACCCCAGGTTTGTCAGGAACTTCCGCTGCATGAACCAAGAATAAAAGCTACCGGGAGTGGTAACTTTTCATTATAACTCAAAAAATATTCAGATATTTGCTACAAAGTTAAGAAAATTAATGAACATTGCTGTTAACACCAGGCTACTCATCCGGGATAAGCTCGAAGGAATCGGGTGGTTTACCTATGAATCCCTGAAAAGGATTACAAAGCAACATCCCGAACATCACTTTTTTTTCATTTTTGATCGTGAGTATGATCCGGAATTTCTTTTTTCCGATAACATCACCCCGATCATCCAGTATCCGCATGCCCGGCATCCCGTGCTTTATTATACATGGTTCGAGATGGTGATCCCCAAACTGCTGGAGAGAATAAAACCCGACCTGTTCCTTTCCCCCGACGGATTCCTGTCGTTGAAGACTCCGGTCAAATCGATGGCAGTTTTTCATGATCTGAATTTCGAGCACTATCCGCAGGATATTCCCTTCTGGACGCGACGGTATTACCGTCAGTATTTTCCGAAATATGCCGCCAAGGCAGTACGCATTGCAACCGTTTCAGGATTTTCCAAAGACGATATTGTAAAACAGTATCATGTTGATCCTGATAAAGTTGACGTGGTGTATGATGGTGCCAACGATGCTTATCACCCGCTTTCCAACGAGGAAAAGTTAAGGGTTCGCGAGGAATTTACAGGGGGTCTTCCCTATTTCATCTTTATCGGTTCATTGCACCCCAGGAAGAACCTGGCAAACCTGTTCCGGGCGTTTGACCTGTTCAAGAAATCGAACCCGTCGGAGGTGAAACTGGTTATTGTCGGGGCGAAAAAATGGTGGACACGGGAAATTGATATTGCCTATAACAAAATGGTCTTCTCGGATGATGTGATTTTCACCGGCAGGCTGAATATCGAAGAACTTGCCGGGGTGCTTGGCTCGGCCCTTGCACTCACCTATGTATCCTATTTTGAGGGATTCGGCATTCCCATCGTAGAGGCATTCCGCTGCGACGTGCCGGTCATCACATCCAATGTCACCTCTATGCCCGAAGTGGCAGGAGATGCGGCAATCCTGGTTGATCCCTTCGATCCGGAATCCATCGAGGAGGCCCTTTATAAATCGTTCCAGTACGACAGTATCCGGCAGGAACTGATCGTTAGGGGCCGCCGGCGAAAAGATATGTTTTCCTGGCAGCAAACAGCCGACAGGCTTTGGGAATCGATTGAAAAAGCCGCAAAATCCTGATCGCTTATGAATATTCTCTTACTTGGTTCGGGCGGCCGTGAACATGCACTGGCATGGAAACTCGCCCAAAGCCCCTTGTTGACACGACTGTTTATCGCCCCGGGAAATGCAGGCACCGCCAGCCTGGGTACCAATCTCCCGCTGCAGCCGACCGACTTCGCCGCCGTTAAAGCAGCCGTACTCGACCTCGCGATCTCTATGGTCGTGGTGGGTCCCGAGGACCCGCTGGTACTGGGAATCCATGATTTTTTCCTTTCTGATCCCGGATTAAGGCAGATACCAGTCATCGGGCCCGCCCGCAAGGCAGCCATGCTGGAAGGCAGCAAGGATTTTGCCAAGCAGTTCATGGTGCGGCATGGGATCCCTACCGCATCCTACCAGACCTTCGACAGGTCAACGCTCGATAAGGGGGTGGCGTTCCTGCATTCGCTTGCCCCTCCTTATGTTCTTAAGGCCGACGGCCTTGCTGCGGGGAAAGGGGTCATCATTTGCAAAACCCTTGAAGAAGCCGTCTCAGAATTCACCTCCATGCTTACCGAAGATCGCTTCGGAGCCGCTTCACTCAAGGTAGTCATTGAAGAATTTTTATCCGGCATCGAACTGTCGGTCTTTGTTCTGACCGACGGTAAAAATTACCTGATCCTCCCTGAAGCCAAGGATTATAAAAAAATCGGCGAGGGCGATACTGGCCCCAACACCGGCGGGATGGGCTCTGTTTCACCCGTTCCATTTGCCGATGCACGTTTTATGCAGAAGGTAGAACAACAGGTCATCCTGCCTACCATCCGGGGACTTGCCAGCGATGAAATCGACTACCGGGGTTTTATTTTTTTCGGGTTGATCAGCGTGAAGGGGGATCCTTTTGTCATCGAATACAACTGCAGGCTGGGCGACCCTGAAACCGAATCAGTGATTCCAAGGCTGAAGAACGATCTGGTCAGGCTGTTCAGCGCAGTTGCCACCCAGACACTCGGGGATGAAACAATCCTGGTTGATCCCCAAACAGCGGCAACAATCATGCTGGTTTCGAAGGGATACCCGGGCCCATATGAAAAAGGCAGGGTGATCGCCGGAAGCGATACAATTACCGGGAGCATGGTATTTCATGCCGGCACCACCTTCAGCAAGACCGGTATGGAGATTGTCTCGAACGGGGGACGGGTGATCGCGGTAACCTCGTTGGGAGCCAGCCTGGAGGCGGCCCTCACCCAGACCTATAAAAATGCAGAAAAGATTGGATTTGAGGGAAAAGGGTTCAGGAAGGATATTGGGTTCGACCTGTAGGTAAAGGCTTTGTCAGTATTTCCCGGATTGCTTATTGGATATTCCGCAATTGAAATTCACTCCATGTTTATACGGTTTTTCAAATCGAGTTTTTTCATTCAGTATGTTGTCATCGGACTGGTCGGTATCTGCCTGTGGCTTAGCGCCTTTACCGAACCTCCCGGAATGCCTCTCCCTGAAGGGCCCGTACCGCTTTATTCCCTGGTCTTCAGTTTTTTTCATACGTTGCCGCTCCTGTCGTCAATTCTGGGCTTTTTGCTGGTGATGACCGAAACCTATTGGTTTACGACTATTCTCAGCCGGCATGAACTGGTGCTCAAAAACTCCTCGCTTTCTGCCCTGGTATTCGTCGTATTCATGAGTTTCCTGCCCGGACAGCTCACTCTGAATCCCATCAATATCTCACTGGGTTTTATGAGCCTGATCCTGTATCATCTGCTGATTTCATTCAACAAGCCTGAACACCTGGACCGGATATTTGCAGCAGGATTCTTCACGGCACTGGCCAGCCTTTTCTACCTTCCCTTCCTGCTTTGGTTTGTCTTTGTTGTCGTCAGTTTCCTCATATTCCGGGCAGGAAACCTGAGGTCATGGATGGCTGCCCTGATCGGGCTGGTTACCCCGTTCCTCTACCTGGCAACCTGGTATTTCTGGCATAATGAACTCATCGCCCGCACCCAGGATTACCTCTCCTTTTTCAGCCACATCCTGGTATATCCAAATCCATTTCATACCGACTTCTGGATCCTGAGCGGGTTTACGCTGCTGCTTGCTTTCTGGGGAATTATCTTTTTCAGAAGCGGCCCTGTTGAAAAAACGGTAGAGATCAGGGCTAAAACGAATATCCTGATGTGGACCCTTGTCTTTACCGCCATTTCGTTTACCTATGCCAGGTCCATTGCAATCTTCCATCCTGCGCTCGCCATGCCGGCTATGGCGATGATCATCACCGGAACACTTACCCGCCTGAAGAAAACCCGTATGGCCGAACTGATCCTGCTGATCTATTTTTTCGCCATTCTCTTGAACAACCTTTTCATTCATGATTTTTTTTATCACTGATTCTTACAGGATGTACCATGCTTTTAAGTCATTTTACCGATAACCTGACAGAAGCAGGATGTGATGAAGCCGGGCGCGGATGCCTTGCGGGACCTGTATTTGCAGCTGCCGTTATCCTGCCTCGCGACTTCCGCAATGAAACCCTCAATGATTCGAAGCAACTTTCCGAAAAACAACGCGACAGCCTTCGTCCCCTTATTGAAACCAGTGCCATTGCATGGGCTGTAGCCCTTGTGGATGCTGAAACCATCGACAGGATCAACATTCTCAATGCATCTATCCATGCCATGCATTTAGCTATTTCACAGCTTGCAAAACAGCCGCAGTTTTGTATTATCGACGGAAACAGGTTCAAACCCTACCCCGGCATTCCCCATCAATGTATCGTGAAGGGAGATGAAAAATATCTTTCTATTGCGGCAGCATCGGTGCTTGCAAAAACTTACAGGGATGACTTTATGAAACATATCCATGCCGAATATCCGCTCTACAACTGGACTCAAAACAAAGGATACCCTTCACGGCAGCATCGTGACATCATATTGCAATACGGTCTTACCCCCTACCACAGGAAGAGTTTCAGGGTAAAGGGTTGATAACTTCCCGCCTGATTTCTTTATCAATTGCCAATTTAATATACCTTTGCGCCGGTTTTTCACAAGAAAAACCATACATGAGAAACCTCAGAATCCTTCTGATTGCCTTCGCTGTAGTCGTAGCTGTGACAGGAATTACCTGGCTCGGCTACACCCTCTTCCAGAAATTCGAGCGTCCAGCCGAATCCCCTTTCAACGCCATTCCGGGGAATACCGCCCTGATCATCCAGCTGAACAAGGCAGGCAACCTACTGGAAGAACTGAACCGGTCAAACCTGCTGTGGCGCGCGTTATGCCGTTTTCCGGGAATCAATGTCGTAAAGAATGAACTGCAGTTTGTGGATTCTGCCAGCAGGAAAAACGAAAAGATCAACAAGATCTTCCAGCAATACAATATCCTGATCTCCATTACTCTGAGCGGCCGTAACAATTTCGGGGCGCTCTACCTGGCGAAAGTCAGCAGCTCCTACCCTGATGCCTATATCTCGGATTTCGTCCAGGAAATAAGTTCCGGTAAAACGATTATTACCGAAACACCTTATTACACCACAAGTCTGAAAAGGGTTCTTTATAAGGGCAGCCGGGATGCATTTTATTTTTCTGTTTTCAAAGGGGTTTTCATTGGCAGTTTTCACGCCGACCTGGTAAAACGGGCGATTGACAGGCTCTCGCTCCATACTCCCCTGGCAACCTCCACTGGCTTCAGGAAGGTGGAGGCCTCGGCAGGAAAAAAGGTTGATGCCAACATCTATATCAACTACAGGTTTTTCTCCCTGGTTCTCTCAAAAATGACCCGAGATGAAAACCTGCCGGACCTTTTGAAATTTTCCAACTTTGCCGACTGGAGCGGGCTGGATCTCATCATTAAAAAGGATGAACTGCTTTTTAATGGTATCACGGTGGCCTCCGACAGCAGCCAGCAATTTCTGGCCCTGTTCAACGACCAGAAACCCCAGAAGAAGGAGATCACCTCCATTATCCCCGAAAAGGCATTGTATTTTACCACCTACGGCTGGAGCAACCCCTCCCGGTTCTGCCAGCGGTTTCAAAACCGCACTCCCCACGACGAGGTTTTTTCTCCAGAACAAACTGCTGCAAACACAATGATCGACCGGTTCCAGCTTAACATCAGCGAGTATTTTCTACCCTGGATCGGGAATGAAGGGTCTCTTTTTGCCATGGAAGATCCTAAATCAGCAGCTGAAGTTACCCTGACTGCCTTCAGTTCACGAGATACCCTGCAAACGGTGTCGATGCTCTTTGCTTTGGCCGATACCATCGGAATCAGGGCCGATTCCATGATGTTCAGCGGCCATAAGATTTACAGGATGGATCTCCCGGCCTTTGCTCCTGCCCTCTTTGGCGAAATCTTCGGAAAAGTTGATGTAAAATGCTTTACACTTCTCAAAGGATATGTGATTTTCGCACGACAGCCAAGGGACCTCGAACTGGTCATCAGTGCGGTTTCTGAAGGAAGCACCATTGCCAAAGATAAACCCTACAAGGATTTTGAAGCTAACCTACCTGAAAAGTCCAATGTTTTCTGTTATTTCAGCACACGAAATGCGCTTACATCGTTGAAAGGCATCATGAACCAGGATCTTTCGGATCAGCTAAGCCTGGTGATGGACAGCCTCCGCAAATTCGAATCAATTGCTTTTCAGTTCAGCAATGCCGATGGGCAGTTTTATTCCAATATCTTTCTGCGGTATAACCCTAACCTTGATAAAGAGGGCCCCCTGGAATGGCAGGCCCGCCTGGACACCACCATTTCCGGACAACCAAAAATCATCCCGGCCTCCGGGTCAGGCGATCCAGCCGTCGTAGTTACCGATATTTCGAACAACCTGTACTATATCTCAGGGCTGGGACATATTGAATGGAAGCTGCCGATCATGGGCAAAATGATGGGAGAAATCCATACCATCAGGCTGGCTGGCAATGACTCCCTTTATCTGCTGTTCAACACCGACACACATCTCTACCTGCTGCATGCCGATGGCCGGTTTGCCGACAAGTTCCCCATGCGGTTCCCCCTGCATGCCACCAATGGCCTTACAGTTGCCAACTGGGACAACGATCAGGATTACCATATCCTGGTTGCTTTCCAGGACAACCGGGTTTATAGTTTCTCACTTGGCGGCACATCCGATATAAGCTGGAAACGCCCCTGCCCCAAAGAAGAGATCACGGATCCTGTTTCCTTTGAAATGATCGGGAAAAAAGAATACGTGCTGATTTCAGGCAGGACCGGCAATACTATGATCGTCGACCACAACGGGGTATCCCGGATCACACCCGGACCGAAGTTTCTCCATTCGCCATCCTCGAAACTATACCCCAATGAAACCAATAAAAAGGGAGAATTTATCACCACCGATCCTGACGGGAAACTAGTTTTCCTGCAGCAAAACGGGCGGTTGACGGAGGTAACCCTGAACCTGTTCACTCATGAACACCATTTCTTTTATGAAGATATCATTGGAAACGGACAAAATGAATTTATCTTTATCGATCGCAATAAAATCTATTATTACAATCACAATTTCAAACTGATCTATTCCTATATGTTCCGGCATGCCGTCAGCAATCCGCCATTCCTGCTCCACAGCAGCAACGGGAAGGTCATGATCGGGTTTGTGATGTCCGAAACCAATGAACTGTTCCTTTTTGACCAGAACGGGTACCGGGAACTTGAATCAGGGATCCGGGGCAATACCCCTTTTGATATCGGCAAACTTGAAGGGCGAAATATGACCAGCCTGGTGGTTGGCGCCGGGAAATATCTGAAGAGCTACCGCTTAGCGAAGTAGGAGTAATCTTCCGGGAGATGGCTCCTGTCCTGCCGGGATATGATTGCGTTTGTATAACATCCTGATTTTAATCCCGAACTTCTGGGCCACATGGTGCAGCGTTTCCCCCTTTTCCAACAGGTGCGTCCGCACAGCAGCCTTACGGCGTTTTGACTCCAGGTAAACCAGTTGCCCCTTTTCCAGCCTGTCATCAGTAAGTTCATTAAATTTCCGGAGTTTTCGCTCTGATATTTGGAAGAGTGAACTCAGCTGTTTCAGGTTATCCCCCTCCCTGACCATCGTTACCCTGAGCCTGTTGTTCATAAATACCGGGTGACTGCCCGGATGGTAACCCGCTGCTTCAACCTTTTTGGTCAGAACAGGCTGTGTATTTCCGTTGATGATGTTTTTAAGGGAATCGACCAGCAAATTCCCAAAATCCCCCCGGTCCAGTTTATAAAGCTGGTAGGTTTCAATGGTGTGAATCAGCTTCTCTGCGTAGGCGGGATTGGTGGCATAGCCTGCCTTTTTCAGGCCGAGGGCCCAATCCCTGTAATCTGTGATTTTAAGCTGAAACAACGGCTTGTAACGGTCTCGTTCGACCAGGAACGACGAATGATCATGAAACGATTCCTCCACTGTTGCATACTTTCTGAAACAATCGTGCGGTTTATCATCATCCTTGTACATCTTGTCACCCGTCCACTCCTTGTGACATTTTATCCCGAAATGGTTGTTGGCCTCCTTAGCAAGGTCGCTCTGGCCGGCACTCGATTCAAAAATCCCCTGCGCCATTGTAATGCTTGCAGGCACATGTGAAAGTGTCATCTCCTTTACGGCAATATCCCTGTATTGAATGATGTAACGGATTACCTGGGATTGATAATCAGTCTGCTGGGCAAAAAGGTTGCCGGAACAGATCATGATGAGAAAAAAAAGAGATCCGGGTTTGTTCATGGGGTTCCTTTGGAGGCGTTTCCGCATTAAAAAAAATAAAGAGTTAAAAACACAAGAAATGCCATCCAAATTATTGCCTTACCAGTTCACGGAACCGCTTGCCCCGCTCCTCGAAATTTTTAAATTCATCATAACTGGCAGCCGCGGGTGAAAGCAGGCAGGCATAGCCGGCGCGGGTTTCACGAAAGGCAATTTCCCGGAAATCATCAAACCTTCCGATATAAAAGAGCTTTTTTTCATTGAGACCATTGCATCCCAGGTGTTCACCGATCCGTTTTCCTGCCACTCCGACTAGGATCAGGTTCCTGACGCGGGAAGAACAGAGAAATTCAGCCAGTCCGGCATAATCAATGCCCCTGTCAAACCCGCCGGCAATGAGGGTATCCACCTTCGGGATGGCTTTAACAGCTTCCATGCAGGCTTCGGGAATGGTAGCGATTGAATCGTTGTAGAAGTGGATCCCGCCAAACTCACCAACATATTCCAGCCTGTGTTCAAGCCCTTTAAATGTGGAAATACCATCTTCAACCATTTCCGGTTCAACCCCGAGAATCATTAAAACACTGACCGCCGCCAGGATGTTTTTCAGGTTGTGCTCCCCGCGCAGGAAGCGGTCCTGGTGGATTGTCCATACCGGTATCGTGATGCTGCCATCAGAAAAACAGACCTTTCCCTCCCTGATAAATGCCCCCGGCGCCAACTCGCCCAACATGGAAAATGGATATGTTTTTCTCTGTTTTCGAAATGGAATCAAATGGTTCGCCACAAGATCATCCTCCAGGTTGTACACCAGGAAATCATCCGCCTGCTGATACCGGGTGATATTCACCTTGGCAAGCTGGTAGTCGGTATAGCTCCTGTAAGCGTCAAGATGCTCCTGGAAAAGGTTCAGCAGTACCGAAATGTGGGGCGCCACCTTTATGTATTCAAGCTGGTGCGACGATAATTCAAAAACGATAATGGTTTCCGGCCTGATAAGATCGATAAAGTGGAAAACAGGGTTCCCGATATTTCCCGCAAGGATCACATCTTTTCCGGCGGTTTTCAGGATATGATGGATCAGGCTGGCTGTGGTGCTTTTCCCTTTGGTGCCCGTTACGCCAACCACCTGTTTTGCATAACGCCGGAGAAAAAGGTCGGTTTGTGAAGTGACCTGTTCAATGGCAATTGATGGCTTACCGGGATAGCCGGGTGTGATGAGTTTCCAGAGCGGGATTCCGGGGGAGCGGACAATCATGTCGTACCCCGCGATCCTTTCCAGATAATCTTCACCGGTGATGAGATCGAGCTGCATGTCTCCGGCGATCACCGGGCTCTGGGCGATCGCTTGGTTTGCATCGGCAATCGCAAGTTGCTTCAGCGGAAATGCCTGCCGGAAAACATGGTAGCTGGCCTGTCCCTCCCTGCCAAAACCCAGCAGCACGACCGACTTGCCTGCAAACCTCTCTCTGATATAATCCACCATATCTCGTTGTTTCATATCCCGGATCAGCCGGGATTTTCGTTCTTATCTGTGCCGGCGCTCATTAACAACTCCAAAAACCGGGAAGGTAAATAATGGTCACCTGAAAACCGGAACAACTCCGTGGCAAAATCGATCGTGCTGTAGCCGGTAAAATTCCCTGATTTACGATAACCTTCAAGCAGGAAAGGCAGACCGTGTTCTTCCCGCTGCCGGATCGTCTCGCAAAGAGCCAGGTTTACCTCCCTGATGGTCCCCACACAATCGAAGGGTTTCTCTTCCGCCATGCCGGTTAACTGCAGGAAAGTGGTTTCCAGGCCCGGGTCTGAAAAAAGATCTTTTCCGAAAATTCCGATCAGGTCATCCTCCGTCAGAAAGGGCGACAACATGATATAGGTAAATAGGCATTTTGCACATTTACCGCACCATGAATCGCTTTTACTTCCTGCATTACAGCTTTTAAAAACCGGGTGATATACCCGGAATTGTGCGAAAAGGGAGGCGATCTGCAGTTCATTCAGGGGCCGCAGGAAGCTGAAATACTCTATTTCCGGGCTGATCCATTTTTTCACATACGCACGAAAGTCGGATTCGAAGGTAAAAGATTTTGAATACTGGTGGTTGATCTCCGTGCCTGCGATGGTTGACTCGTTTGCGCTCGACTCGTTCGAAAGGGCAATATAGCGGTGACCTGACACAATGGCGGCCAGAATGGTGATAAATGCCAGAAGCGCTGAAAAGGGAGTATGACCGTTTAAAAAACCCTCTTCATTCAGCTGAAGTAATAGTGGATCAAGAGTACGGCGGATCTCAACATATTGTTCAGTTGAGAATCCTTTGACGAATATGGTTTCAAGGCTGGCTCCCCTGGGGTTCATGATCAGGGGGAGCATTCCGGGTTCTGCCCCCAGCAGTTCAAGGGTTACTACCGAGTCCTTTCCACCGCCAACAGGCAGCAGTACCGCATCATCCAGTTCATTTTTTTGTGCAGGAAGGTATTCTGAAGACTCACATTCAATTTGCATAAAATCCTCCATGGTCACGGGGATTGTGTTCAGGTAAAAGAATTCCCCCAGTCCATGGAAATAGAGTTTTTTCCACCAGACAACCTGCTCCGGCAGCAGAGCAAACGGCCTGATTACCAGCAAGGGGGAACAGGCCGCTTTCCAGTAACTGATCAGTTCGATCATCCCAATGTTGAAGACGATATTATCGAGGCAGCCTTCCAGGCTTGAATCAGGAAGAAAAAAGGATTTACGGGGAATAAAAATCGCAGGTGCGAACCTGTGTTGGCCGCCAAGGTTATAGTGATACTTTACATGCAGCCCTTCCGAAGAAAGCGTGTACTCCTGTTTTTCAAAGATGAAAAAAGGAAATTGTTTGCGTAACTGAAGAAATTTCTCCTCCCGCCTTGACCTGGCCATGAATTGGTATTATATTTGTTGCGATGAGTACAACGCAAAAGTAGTAAATTTGTACGAACCATGGAAAAACCACGCGTCAAACCCACACAGGGAAGCATCCTGATCTCTGAGCCTTCGCTGCGCGATTTTTATTTCCGTCAGTCGGTGGTATTACTTGCCGAACACAACGAAGAGGGCTCTTTCGGCGTGATCATCAACAAGCCGATAGAAGCGCGGCTCAAGGATATCGTTAAGGGATTCCCTCCTTACAACTTTCCGGTATTCCTGGGCGGTCCCGTTAAAACCGACAGCATTTTTTACATCCACACCCATGCGGATGTGGATCAGTGCGTCCCTATCATGAAGGGTCTTTTCTGGGGTGGCGACCTTGACGACATCAAAGCCAGGATGAAATCCAAAAAGCTGCCTCCCGATGAAATCAGGTTTTTCGTTGGCTACTCGGGATGGTCTCCCCGGCAACTCGACCGTGAATTGAGTGAAAAATCATGGGTATTATCGCAAACCACCGTCAATGAAGTGATCCATAACCAACCGGAAACACTCTGGAGCAACTATTTAAAAAGCATGGGCCAGGATTATGCCATCTGGGCCAATTTCCCCGCCGACCCCACCTTTAACTAACTATGATTGCCTACTGCCCACTGTCTACTGCCTATTGCCTACTGCCCACTGCCTACTGCCCACTGCCTACTGCCTATTGCCTGTCTAATTTTTTTTCCCAATGTCCCAAAAACCAACTCCTGACTCATGAAAAGAACCGACTTGATTGTTATTGCAGTGATCCTTGTAATCCTGATGCCCTTCTTCCTTTTTCCACCTGTTTATGATGCCTACCGGGAATTCAACGGACTGCACGGTTATGTGATGAGTTTTCTGAAGTTTGCGCTGCTGGCCACCTTCGGCGAATGCCTGGGGTTAAGAATCCGAACGGGAAGTTATACCAAACCCGGATTTGGCCTGCTGCCACGGGCACTGGTATGGGGTTTCCTGGGTATTATCATTAAAACCGGATTCGTCATTTTTGGCGAAGGGGCTCCGGTCGTGCTGAAAACGCTTGGGGTCAGCTTCCCGATGGCCAATCCCGCCGATATTTTACGACAACCCGGGTTCAGCAGTCTTAAATTACTGGCCGCATTTACCGTCAGCCTAACCATGAATTGCTTGTTTGCGCCTGTATTCATGGCATTTCACAAGATCACCGACCTGCATATCCTGAAAACCGGCGGCACCCTCGGCAGGTTTTTCTCCCAAATGCCGGTTGGCAACTATGTTCAACAGGCCGACTGGCAATCCTTTTGGAGCTTTGTCCTGAAAAAGACCATCCCTTTTTTCTGGATTCCTGCGCAAACCGTCAATTTCCTGCTGCCCGAAGGATCCCGCATCCTGGTCGCCGCAATATACAGTGTGGTGCTGGGAGTCCTGCTTTCGCTTGCCAGTATGATGCAGCAAAAGAGTTCATAACCGGTTACCTTCCGCTACTCCGATTTCATTTGCCTTCAGTTAAGAAGGACAGCCCCCGTGCCGCAGGTCATCCGATTTAAAAAACGATTCGTTTTTTTTATAATTTCGTTCATTTATTTTATATTTTTATGATCTTGTAAACAAGATAAACGATGGGGAAAAGGTTCCTGTTTTCCATTTTCCTCCTGCTTTGGCTTCACCTGGTCACAGAGGCAGAGGGGACGAAGCAGATTGCACCCTTCGACAGCGCCGCAGGCCAGTTGTGTATTGATAAATCACGCAACGATTTCGGTTTTTTCAACGCAGCTCCCGAATTCAGGATCAACATCCATGTGGCCAATACCACTGAAAAAATCAATTTTGGCCTGGGTGCTATCAATTACCTTGTTCAATCTCAGGTAACATACCGGTTGACAGATCCTTCCGGCAATACCGTGATTGGCCCGAACGTGGTACCGGTTTCAGGTCAGCAGGGTTTTATCGACACCTATCTTCAAGCCGCCAATGGCCCGTTTCCGGCTTCCGGGGGATATGATCCGATCCAATACCTCCCGGCAGTTCCGGGTGACTATTCACTAGAGTTTTATTATCCGCCCGACAGCCTTACGATATACAGTGAAAAGGCACGGATCATGTTTGCATTTTTCGATATTACCGTTGTCAACTTATTGGGTCAGCCAGTATTGGGAAGGGTGTGGTCGAAAGCCTGGCAGTTTAACTGCGGAAATGTGGAACCGCCCCCCACCAACAACCGTTTTTGGGGCACCATGTTCATCCTTTCCGACGACAGCATCGTCACGAGTGTGAATTGCAACGGGTTTATCGGGGGGACCTTCTCCATTTCCAGTAACAAAACAGGCTGTTCTACCAGCGGGAATATCAGTGTCGACCGCCAGTCACGAACCGGCTTTCATACCTATCCTCAATACAAGATATTCCTGGCCGATCCCGACAGCATCATCTTCCCGACCGGGAAAGCACAGCCGGGCATTATCCTGCCCATTACCACCACCAGCAATTGCAACGGCAGTGTTGACATCAGGGTAAAGGTTGACCAGGACGGGATCCTTGAACTTTTTATCGAGGTGAATCCGCATCCAGGGTCCGATCCCCAGGATGTGAAGATCACCGCCAATGTTTTAGCCAACCCCGGAGGAACCGGATATAATATTATTCACTGGAACGGGAAGGACGGAAAAGGAAACCTGGTGAAAAACGGGACCGTCGTCAGCACGACCATACGCTTTATCCATGGGATTACCCATCTGCCGATATATGACATCGAATATAACGACAACGGATATAAAGTAGCGGTTATACGCCCACCGGGGGCCTCCCCTTCGATTTTCTGGGACGACAGCCTGCTTCCCACCTTCGGAACGGTTAACCTCACGGGTTGTAATGATCCGCTGGGATGTCATTTATGGAATATCGACATCGGCGATACCAATACCATCAACTCCTGGTGGTATGTTGCCAGCGCAAGCGCACCGGCCATTTCATTCACCGTGAAACGGACCCCGCTTAACCCGGGCAGCATCAGCGGGGATCCGAGTATCTGTATAGGATTTTCAACGCAGGTGTACTCGGTTATCCCTGATTCCAACGCAACATCATATACCTGGAGTTATACAGGGGTGGGCGAATCATTGACCAACAATGGTTCATCCGCAACTATGGGATTTTCAGACACAACCACCTCCGGCACCCTGTCAGTAAGAGGAAACAACGTGGAATGCGGATCGGGACCCGCCTCAACGGTTCCCATCACCATTTACCCGTTGCCTGTTGTTACCCTCAGCCCATACGATTCCATTTGCTTAAACGCCCCCTCTGTACCGCTTTCTGGAGGGACTCCGCAGGGAGGTGCATTTTTCATCAACGGTGTTTTAAGGACCTTGCTGAATCCCGCCATTGAAGGCGCCGGGTATCACAAGGTTATTTACCGCTATACCGACCTGCATGGATGCCTGAATGCCGACACGGCAGTCATCCTGATCACCAGCGGCAAGGGTTGCGAGGTCATTATATGGGTGCCCGATGCATTTTCGCCAAACGGCGACGGGGTGAATGATCATTTCCTGCCGCAGTCGGCCAATATCCGGCAATTCAGCATGAACATCTACAGCAGGACCGGACAACTTGTTTTCTCGTCCGATGCAGTAACCGATGGCTGGGATGGCACGTTAAACGGGCAGCCGTGTACCGGGGGGACTTATGTTTATGTGATTGTTTATAAATCTTCGGAGTCTCCACCCGAATTCAGGACCCTCTCCGGAACTTTAACACTGGTACGGTAATCAGGCTAAAATCCGGCCCCGAAAATAAATAGGAAAAATTCTGTTTATCCAGAGATGAACCGTTGGATTATTGCAAATAAATAAGCAATTTTGCCATCTGCTTTTTTCTTGTCAATACATTTATTCCCCCTTCATATGAAAGATACTCCCATCAGTTACGAAGTGGTTCGCCGCCACGTCGACGACAGTAAAATCAGGAACATCGGCCAGGCTACTATTCGTGAGATCAAGCGTTTGATCAATGGCATTGAAACCGAGACCGGTGAAAAATTCATCAGGATGGAGATGGGGGTTCCCGGTCTTCCCGCGACCGAAATCGGTGTACAGGCAGAAATTGAAGCGCTTCAAAAAGGGGTCGCCGCCCTCTATCCCGATATTGAAGGAACTCCCGTGCTGAAAAATGAGGCATCCCGGTTTGTCAAACTCTTCCTGGATATTGACGTAGAACCGGCCAACTGCGTGCCTACCGTAGGCAGTATGCAGGGCGGATTCGCCGCTTTTCTCACTTTTTCAAAAATCCACCATGAAAAAGATACGACCCTGTTTATCGATCCGGGCTTCCCTGTTCATCACCAGCAGCATAAGGTGCTGGGCCAGAAGTTTGAGACCTTTGATGTATATCAATTCCGTGGGGACAAGCTGCGTGAAAAACTTGTCAGCTATTTTGAGAAGGGCAATATACATTCGGTCCTTTATTCCAACCCCAACAATCCCTCCTGGATCTGTTTTACCGACCATGAACTGCAGATTATCGGCGAACTGGCCAACCAGTACAATGTGATCATTATTGAAGACCTGGCCTATTTTGCCATGGATTTCCGCAAGGATTATTCAAAGCCAGGTCAGCCCCCGTTCCAGCCGACAGTAGCCAAATACACTGATAACTACGTGATGCTCATCTCCAGTTCGAAGGCCTTCAGCTATGCCGGGCAACGGATCGGGATGATGATCGTTTCGAACAAATTATTCAACACACGTTCGGCCGACCTGTTAAAGTTCTATTCCACAGATATTGTAGGCAGAGCCCTTATTTACGGGACAGTTTATGCACTGAGTGCCGGTACAGCCCATTCTACCCAGTATGCATTGGCAGCCATGCTGAAAGCTGCCAACGATGGCTCCTTTAACTTTGTCGAGGCTGTCAGGGAATATGGCGAAAAAGCCAAAATCATGAAGAAGATGTTCCTTGCCAACGGCTTTGAAATAGTGTATGACCAGGATGAAGGAGTGCCGATTGCCGATGGCTTTTATTTTACCTTTGCCTATCCCGGATTCGACGGTGAGGCACTTCTGGAGGAACTTCTCTATTACGGAATCAGCGCTATTGCCCTGAGTATCACCGGCAGTGAGCGTAGGGAGGGCATTCGTGCCTGTGTCTCCCTGGTGAAGCGTGACCAGTTCCCGGCACTGGAGGAACGGCTGAAAAAGTTTAATGAAAACCACGCCGGTAGGAAATAACGAAGAGGCAAAGGTTTTAACCGCAAATATTCCCCGTTGCCAAACTTAAACTATTTCTAAATTAGCCCCGTAAACTCACTTTCTCACGGCCATCGTGCCTGTTGTTCAAACAAATTTCTGTAATTTCGCAAATGTGAATCTGTTAACAATACAACCCTTATCATATGGCAAAAATCAAAGGTGATATCGTAATCAACACCGAACGTTGCAAAGGCTGTGAAGTATGTATAGCAGCCTGCCCCTTCACGGTGATTCAGATGTCGAAGGAAGTGAACAGCAAAGGATATCATTTCGCAATGAAGGTGAATGACGAATGCACAGGCTGCACCAACTGCGCCCTGGTTTGTCCCGACGGTGTGATTACCGTATACCGGGCCAAAGTGACAACCGAATAAAAACCAAAAAACGATACTCAATGGGTGAACTTAGACTAATGAAGGGCAATGAAGCTGTCGCTGAAGCCGCTATCCGCGCCGGTTGCGATGGTTATTTCGGATACCCCATAACACCCCAGTCCGAGGTAATGGAATACCTGATGGCCGAAAAGCCATTTGAAAGGACCGGCATGGTGGTACTACAGGCAGAAAGCGAAGTTGCCGCCATCAATATGATTTACGGCGGAGCAGGAACCGGAAAAATGGTCATGACCTCCTCCTCCAGCCCAGGTATCAGCCTGATGCAGGAGGGTATCAGTTATATGGCCGGCGCCGAACTTCCCGGTCTGATCGTCAATATCGTTCGTGGTGGTCCCGGACTGGGTACCATCCAGCCCTCACAGGCCGACTATTTCCAGGCTGTAAAAGGCGGTGGCCACGGCGACTACAAATTACTGGTGCTGGCCCCTGCTTCGGTACAGGAGATGTGCGACCATGTGAAACTGGGCTTTGATAAAGCATTCCAGTACCGCACCCCGGTCATGATCCTTTCCGACGGAGCCATCGGGCAGATGATGGAAAAGGTAGTCCTTTTCGATCAGATCCCGCGCCGCACCGACGCGGAGGTGGTTGCACAGTGCCCGTGGGCGTCGAACGGACGGCCATCGACCCGCAACCATAACATCATCACCTCCCTCGACCTCGATCCGGCCGGCCAGGAAAGGGTTAACCTGAAACTCCAGGCGAAATACAAGCTGATGGAAGAAAACGAGGTGTTGTATGAAGAAATTCAATGCGAAGATGCTGAATACCTGTTTGTAGCTTTCGGACTTTCCGCCAGGATCTGCCAGAAAGCCATCGACCTTGCCCGCGCCAAAGGGATTAAAGTTGGTCTCTTCCGCCCCATTACCCTTTTCCCCTTCCCTGCAATTGAGGTTTCAAATGTCGGAAACCGCGTAAAAGGGATCCTGGTCGTGGAGATGAATGCAGGACAGATGATCGAAGATGTTAAACTTTCGGTGGGTTGTAAAGTGAAGATCGAACATTTCGGTCGGTTCGGCGGCATAATCCCCTCCCCGGATGAAGTTGTATATGCACTCGAACATAAAATTATCGGAGGCTGATCATGGAAGATAAATTCGCAAAAACAGAAATACACAAGCCGGAAAATATTGTCTATAAACGGACCGACCTGCTCGTCGACCGGCCCCTGAGCTATTGCCCGGGCTGCGGGCACGGCACCTCCCACCGGATGCTGATGGAGGTCATTGAAGAGATGGACATCACCGAAAAAACCATTGGGGTTTCCCCCGTAGGCTGTTCTGTACTTGCCTACGATTTCCTGAACATCGACATGCTGGGGGCAGCCCATGGCAGGGCTCCTGCACTGGCAACCGCCATCAAGCGGATGTGGCCCGACCACTTCGTATTCACCTACCAGGGCGACGGCGACCTTGCCGCCATCGGCACTGCTGAAACCATTCATGCCTGCAACCGTGGAGAAAATATTACCATCATCTTCATCAACAACGGTATTTACGGGATGACCGGCGGCCAGATGGCCCCGACCACCCTTCCGGGCATGCGTTCCTCAACATCGCCTTACGGCCGCGATGTACCCACGATGGGACATCCGCTGAAGATCACCGAGCTGATCGCGCACCTGCCGGGAGTTCATTATGTGACACGCCAGGCGGTCCATACGCCAAATGCTGTCCGCAAAACCAAAAAAGCCATCCGCAAGGCATTTGAACTTCAGAAGGAGAATAAAGGGCTTTGCTTCATCGAAATCGTTTCCAACTGCAATTCCGGATGGAAAATGACCCCGGTTCAAAGCAATAAATGGATGGAAGACAACATGTTCCCCTTCTATCAGCTGGGCGACATCAAAGTTGACGGGAAACTGGTAGAGAAAAAAGAACAGGTGGAGAAGGAATAACTTCCATTCAATATCCGAAATGAATTTTTCAATATTCGATATTCATACAATATGACAGAAGAGATCATTATAGCCGGTTTCGGAGGACAGGGTGTCCTCTCCATGGGAAAGATCCTTGCCTATTCAGGCGTGATGCAGGATAAAGAAGTTAGCTGGATGCCTTCCTACGGACCTGAAATGCGTGGCGGAACAGCCAACGTTACCGTAATCATCAGCGACGAGAGAATCAGTTCCCCCATTCTGAATTCATACGACACTGCCATTATCCTGAACCAGCAGTCGATGGATAAATTCGAGAAAACGGTGAAGCCGGGCGGACTGCTCATCTATGACCCGAACGGACTCACAAGGTTCCCTGAGCGTAAAGATATTAACGTTTATTCAATCGAAGCAGCCGACGAAGCAGCCAGGCAGGGTCTGTCAAAGATCTTCAACATGGTTGTCCTGGGCGCGTTTCTGAAATTAAAACCCCTGGTTGCCCCCGAATTTATCCGCAAGGGTTTACAAAAATCACTTCCTGCACGCCACCATGCCCTGATCCCGGAGAACGAAAAAGCCATCGAGATCGGCAAAGGGCTGCTCAAGGCCGTGCACCTTGTCAATTAACCGGCACTGGAACCGGTGATGCAACATGAGGCTGACTACGCTGGAACTGTTTTCCTTCCTTGAAGAGAAATACAGCCAGTATAATCAGCCTCATTTTATTGAAAGCGACCCGGTATCGGTCGCCCACCGTTTCACAATCAAACAGGATATCGAGATTGCCGGATTCCTGGCAGCCACCATCTCCTGGGGCAACCGGAAATCGATCGTTGCCAATGCCCACAGGCTTGTTCACCTCATGGACGATTCCCCGTACGATTTCCTGGTAAACGCCAGTCCGCAGGATTTCAAACCATTTCTTGGATTTGTACACCGCACCTTCAACGGCGAAGATTGTCTCTTTTTTATCTCCTCCCTGAAAAACATTTATCAAAAGCACAATAGCCTTGAACCCCTTTTCAGCAGTATGAATCAGAAGGGCGCCGGCCATGGCATCATTACCTTCAGGTCAGCTTTCCTGGAAACAGTGCACCTGCGCAGGTCAGAAAAGCACATCTCCGATCCCGCTGCAGGGTCGGCAAGCAAGCGGATCAACATGTTCCTGCGATGGATGGTCCGAAACGACAACCGGGGAGTCGATTTCGGCATCTGGCAAACCATCAGCCCGGCAACCCTTATTTGCCCGCTTGATATTCATGTCGGCAAGGTTGCCCGTAAACTCGGACTGCTGCAGAGGAACGCCAATGACTGGAAAGCAGCCGAAGAGGTTACCGCCAACCTCCGCAAATTCGATCCCGTTGACCCTGTAAAATATGACTTTGCCCTGTTCGGGCTCGGGATAAATGAAAATTTCTGAGTTTACATTTTGCCTACCTTTGCATTGATGAAAATTCAAGACCTGGGCACCGGCAGCGCACGGCAGCAATACTATTTCAGGATGGCCCTGTACCTGGCCGTTTTCACTGTTTTTTACAATATCCTGGAGGGCCTTGCAAGTGTAATTCTGGGTATATCCGGCAACTGTCTTACCCTTTCAGGGTTTGGCGCCGACAGCCTGATCGAGGTGGTTTCAGGGATCGGTATCCTGCAAATGGTACTCAGGATCAGGAATCAGGGGACGGAACAGCGAAACCAGTTTGAAAAGCAGGCCTTACAGATCACCGGATTTGCCTTTTACCTCCTGGCAGCAGGGTTGGTGATCACCGCCGCCTACAACGGTTATTCAAGACACAAACCCGAGACAACCCTTTGGGGAGTCGTGATCTCACTCATTTCCATCGTTGTGATGACGGTCCTTCTCCTGATGAAACTAACGACCGGCCGGAAACTCGGTTCCGAGGCGATCATTGCCGATGCACATTGCACCCGTGTGTGCATCTATATGTCGGTCGTACTGTTGGTCACCAGCGCCATATTTGAACTCACAGGCCTTGCCTGGATCGATATTGTAGGAACCCTCAGCCTGGCCTGGTTCTCCTTTTCTGAAGGCCGCGAATGTTTCGAAAAAGCAAAAAACAATACCTGTTGCAGTTGTCATAAATCCTAAATAACATGGGCCTTTTCAGAGCACTCATCTGCATCATCTTCCCCCCGCTGGCCGTGCTTGACCGTGGGTGCGGAGCGATATTACTGGTTGTCATCCTTACCTGCTGCGGATGGATCCCCGGCGTGATCGCCGCCATCGTCTTTAATATGAGAGATTGAAAAGGTATCGTTTTTTTCCTACCTTTGTGTATCGGCCCCTTTGTTCATGAACACCATCAGGAAAAAGATCATTGCCTATTTTCTCAACCTCTTTACCCTTCCCAGGGTCAAGGAGGTGATTGCCGGTTATGCACGGCTATTCCTGGGAGAGGCTGACCGGTATTCAGCAGGAATAAGGACCGAGGCAGTCGAAACCAAAGAGACCTTTACCATCCTTGCCAAATACATCAAAAAGGATAAAATCAGCAGGGAGGAAAAAAGAAAGTTCAAAAAGCAGGTTTTCGATATTCTGAGAAGTTCAGGGGTAATGGTTCCGGTGATGCTTTTCCCCCTGCCCTTTGTCGGGACCCTGCTGCTGATCATTATGGATCACCTGCTGCTCAGCATGAATATACGGCTGCTGCCAGCCTCCTTTTACCCTCAGGATAAAAAGGATATACTCACACCCGAAAGTATTGAAAAAGACCTCATCAAGGAAAACAAATTCCTGGCCTGACCCGTAAAACTAAAGTGTTTTCAGCATTTGCAATGCCTCTTCCACATGTTTATCAAAGGAGAGCTGTGATGAAAAAACAAGCCGGATAATTCCCTGTTTGTCAATCACAAAGGTAACCCGACCAGGAACTATTCCGAGCGATTTCCCGACACCGTATTTTTCAGCCACGGTTTTCCCTTTATCCGATAACAGTATAAATGGCAGTTTATGGTTGGCGGCAAATGCCTGGTGAGACGCTATATCATCCGAGCTGATCCCGATCACCTCCGCCCCTGCCTGCTTGAACACTTCGTAATTATCGCGGAAACTGCAGGCCTCCTTGGTACAACCGTAGGATTCGTCCTTGGGATAAAAATAGACAACAAGATTTGTCTTACCCATAAAATCAGCCAGATTTACGCGCCTGCCCTGCTGGTCAGGTAAAGAAAAGTCAGGGGCTTTGCTACCTGTTTCAATTTTTTGTGTCATTTGTTCTGTATTGGAATTACCACGATGTTCAGCGTTTTGCACCGTATTGCGGCTGCATGAAACCAGGCAATAGTTTAGACTAAGTATAAATAAGAAGAAAATTTTATATCTTTGCATCATGAATTCGCCAAATAAAATCTAAAGATAACAAAAATGAGGACAATACTTATATTATTAACGTTCATTACCATGACGACCATAACCTCAGGACAGGGTAAAAAATCACTCTACGATTTTAAAGCCACTACCATCGACGGAGCCCCTTTCGACTTCTCCTCGCTGAAAGGCAAAAAAGTACTGATCGTGAATGTTGCTTCAAAATGCGGTTACACGCCCCAGTATGCCCAGTTGGAGGAGCTTTACACCAAATACAGCGCTAAGAACTTTGTGATCATCGGCTTCCCTGCAAACAACTTTATGAGCCAGGAACCCGGGACTAATGCCGAGATCAAGGAATTCTGCACCAGCAAATACAATGTAACCTTTCCGATGATGGCCAAGATTTCGGTCAAAGGCAAAGATATGGATCCTTTGTATCAGTGGCTTACCGACAAGGCACAGAACGGAATTGTTGACGCACCTGTAAAGTGGAACTTCCAGAAATTTATGATCAACGAACAGGGCCAGGTGGTTGATTTTGCAGCACCGGGAGACAAACCTTTCGATGATAAAATCATACACTGGATTGAGAAATAACAACCCTTCGGCAAAGTTTCCCGGCACACCCCGGCAATGGCTGCATGGCTGATACCGTATAAAATATTTCAGATATGAATAAACCAAATAAATACAAATGCACCATATGCGGGCACATATACGACCCTGTGATAGGAGATCCCGACAGCGGTATTGCTCCGGGAACCCCTTTTGAGGATATTCCTGACGATTGGGTATGTCCCATTTGTGGTGTCGGCAAAGAAGATTATGTAAAAATGCGCTAGCATTGATGCAACAATCCGGGATAAAACACGTGTTATTCAACTGCAGGCCGGCAGGCCGTTTGGTTGAATCCGGAAATTTCATGTACCTTTGATCTTCCCAAAACCACCTATCCCATGGAAAAGAGCATCAAAGGAACCCGGACCGAAAAGAATCTGTTAAAGGCATTTGCCGGAGAATCCCAGGCAAAAAACCGCTATACCTTCTATGCAAAACAGGCTAAACAAGAGGGGTTTGAACAGATAGCCGCATTTTTTACCGAAACGGCGCTAAACGAAGAATCGCATGCCAAGTCCTTTTTCCGTTTTCTGGAGGGAGGTCCTGTCGAAATTACCGCAACCTATCCTGCCGGCCTGATCGGAACCACTGCCGAAAACCTCAAAGCAGCCGCCGATGGCGAACATGAGGAATGGACCGAACTATACCCGCAGTTTGCCCGGACTGCAGCGGAAGAGGGGTTTGCGAAGGTCGCAACTACCTTTAAATTGATTGCCACCGTTGAGGAACAGCACGAAAAACGTTACCGGAAACTATTAAACAACCTGGAAAAGAACAGGGTTTTCGAAAAAGAAGAGAAGACCTATTGGGTTTGTCGCAAATGCGGGTATGTCCATTTTGGCATTAAAGCCTTGCAGATGTGCCCGGCATGCAACCACCCGATGGCCTATTTTGAAGTAATGCAGGAAAATTATTAAGGAGGGATACGGATATTACCCGGGTGAACTGCCTTTTCTTTCAGGAGGTTCAATACCGGCCGGTTCCTTTCCCATTACGGTTACAAAACAAAGCAACAACAACAAAAAAAATGGTAAAAAAAAGAATATTCAGCAAAGAGGAAATATTGAAGGATTACAAACTTGCAAATGAGAGCCGCCAGGTGAGTTTACTGGGACGACGGGAAGTTTTAGGCGGGAAGGCCAATTTCGGGCTTTTTGGCGACGGGAAGGAGATTCCACAGATCATCATGGCCAAATTTTTCATGGATGGCGACTGGCGTTCGGGGTACTACCGGGATCAGACTTTTATGATGGCTGCCGGCTTATCAAACCTCGACATCTTTTTTGCCCAGTTGTATGGCGACACCGATATTACCCGTAATCCCGACAACGGGGGACGGCTGATGAATTCCCATTTTGCCACACGCAGCCTTGATGACAAGGGTGAATGGAAAGACCTTACCAAACAGAAAAATTCGTCCGGAGACATCTCTCCAACCGCCGGGCAGATGCCGCGCCTGCTTGGGCTTGCACTGGCATCCAAAGTATTTCGCAACAGTCCCGAGATGTGGGAAGCCGCTAAAAAATTCACTGTAAAGGGCAACGAAATTGCCTTTGGGACCATCGGCGATGCCTCCACTTCGGAAGGCCATTTTTTTGAGACCATCAATGCTGCCGGTGTTCTCCAGGTTCCCATCGCCCTTTCAATCTGGGACGACGGATATGGAATTTCAGTTCCGAAAAAATACCAGACCACCAAGGAAAACATTTCAGCCTTGCTCCAGGGATTTGTGACAGATAAAAATGGTCCCGGGATCAGGCTTTTCACGGCTAACGGCTGGGATTATCCTGCCCTGTATGCAATGTATGAAGAAGGAATTGCCATTTGCAGGAACGAGATGGTCCCCGTTGTGTTTCACGTCACCGAACTAACACAGCCCCAGGGGCATTCAACTTCGGGCTCTCACGAACGGTATAAATCGGTTGAACGGCTTGCCTGGGAACGGGATCATGATTGTATCCCCAGAATGCGGGAATGGATCGTCAAAGAAAATATCGCCACCATTGAAGAACTGGATGCAATAGAGGCTGAAGCCGTCAAAACTGCGAAAAGCGCCCGCGACCGTGGCTGGAAAGCCTTTCTGGCCCCCTTCAAGGCCGAACGCGAACACCTGATCAGCGTTGTAAAAGCCACCCACTGTCCCTGTAAAAAACAATCGCGCATCGATAAGATTGTAGCCGACCTGGAGGCCATCGCCGAACCCATCAGGAAAGACATCATCTCCGCTGCCAAAAAAATCATGCGTGATGTGTGTACCACCTGCAGTATGAAGAAACCGATGAAAGCCGACCTTGACATCTGGATGGCCGACCAGCGGAAACTTAATGCAGCACGTTACAGTTCCCACCTTTACAGCCAGTCGGAACACAGCGCCATGAGAGTAGAAGGGATTCCTGCCATTTTCAATGACAAGTCACCCGTAGTCACAGGTCGTGAAGTATTGAATGCCAATTATGACATCCTTTTTAAAAACAACCCGCTTGCCCTGATCTTCGGTGAAGATGTCGGCAAAATAGGAGGGGTGAACCAAACGCTGGAAGGCATGCAGCTCAAATACGGGGAGACAAGGGTTTCGGATACCGGTATCCGCGAAGCCACCATCATTGGACAGGGCCTTGGTATGGCGCTGCGCGGACTGCGCCCCATCGCCGAGATCCAGTATTTTGATTACCTGCTCTACGGTCTGCAAGTCATGAGCGACGACCTTGCCACCACGCATTACCGTACGGTTGGCGGCCAGAAAGCGCCCCTGATCATCAGTACCCGTGGCCACAGGCTCGTTGGCATATGGCATTCAGGCTCGCCGCTGAGCATGGTCATCAACTCCATCAGGGGGATTTATGTTATGGTCCCGCGCAATATGACCCAGGCAGCAGGTTTTTATAATACGATGATGGCTTCTGACGATACGGGACTTGTCATTGAACCCCTGAATGGCTACCGCCTGAAGGAGCAGATGCCTGACAATATTGGCAATTACCGTATTCCTCTTGGCGTTCCCGAAATACTGCAGGAGGGTTCCGACATCACCATTGTCACCTATGGCTCCTGTGTCAAGATTGCCCAGGAGGCCCTGCCCCAGATTGCCGAATTCGGCATTTCCGTTGAGCTGATTGATGTACAGACCCTGCTTCCGTTCGACATCAACCATGAAATCCTGAAATCGCTGAAAAAGACAAACAAGATTCTCTTCTTCGATGAGGATGGCAGCGGCGGAGCTACAGCATTTATGATGCAAAAGGTGATGGAAGAACAGGGTGGTTACCGCTATCTCGATGCAGAACCCCGCACCCTCACGGCCAATGATCACCGGCCGGCCTATACCAACGACGGTGACTACTTCTCTAATCCTAACGCCGAAGATGTATTTGAAAAGGTGTATGTCATGATGCACGAATACAACCCGAACAAGTATCCCAGGATCTGGTGAAATGGAATTAGTTGTTACCAGAACTGACGATGGTTCCGATACTGTTTTCAGACCCGACCTCAACCAGCATTATCATTCAACCTTCGGGGCAGTTCAGGAAACACAGCAAATTTTCATAGAAAACGGATTCCTGCACGCCATCAGTAAACAACAGGACGGGAGCCATGACGGTTCTGAGCCTGTGCATATTCTCGAAATCGGCTTCGGTACAGGGCTCAATGCCCTTATGACCCTGATTGAGGCTGAAAAAAGGAATATCAACATTGACTACACGTCGGTTGAACCCTACCCGCTGGATGAAACATGCTGGAAGTTACTGAACTACCCGCAGCTACCCGGATCGGCCAGCTACTCCGGGCAGTTTTCTGACCTTCACCGGGCGGGATGGAACCTGCCTGTTACCTTAACCCCAACGTTTAACCTTCATAAAGTCATGGACAGTGTTGAGCATTTTCAACCTGAATGCGGAAAGTTCGGCATGGTTTACTTTGATGCCTTCGGTCCTGATGCCCAGCCTGAGTTATGGACCGAAGAAATTTTCCGTAAAATATGCATGAGCATGTCGCCAGGAGCGATTCTGGTGACCTATTCCGTAAAGGGTACCGTGGTGAGGGCCTTGCGTGCCGCCGGCTTTAGTACCGAAAAGCTCCCCGGACCACCGGGAAAACGGCACATCCTCCGTGCCACAAAAATTTAAGCAAATGCAAACTTCCACCACCGGATTTAATTGTTAACGGCATCTCATCTTAAAAGTTAACCATGGTTCCCGCACCAGTCATTGCCAAACTCAGGGAGGGCGACGAAAAAGCCTTCCGCGAACTGGTGGACCAGTACCGTGACAGGGTTTATAATACTGCGCTGGGTCTGTTGCAGCATCCCGAAAATGCCGAAGATGTAGCCCAGGAGGTTTTCGTGGAAGTTTTCAGGTCGGTGGCCCGCTTCAGGGGTGAATGCAGTATTTCCACCTGGATATACCGCATCACTGTGCAAAAGGCCCTGGAGCATATCAGAACCTCTCACCGGGGAAAACGCTTTGGCATCCATATCAGCCTTTTCGGCAGGGAAGAGCAGACAGAAATTCCTGCCGAAACACGTTTTTACCATCCGGGGATCCAGCTCGAAAACAAAGAGCGCTCCGCTATCCTCTTTCAGGCTATTTCAAAATTGCCGGTAAACCAGCGAACAGCATTTATTCTGCATAAAGTTGAAGGGCTTTCCCAAACAGAAATTGCCGGGATCATGGAAACTTCAGTATCTGCCATAGAGTCCCTGATGGTACGAGCCCGGCAAAAACTTAAAGTGCTATTGTCGGATTATTATGAAAATAATGAACGGTAACCGCAGGATATTAAAACCATTAACATCAAAAAGATATGAACCGAAAAGAAACTTGGATCAATGAAACCCTGAACTCACTGGATGGCATCCAGCGTGCTCCTGCCAGCGCCGGCCTTTTCCTGAAAATCCAGTCAGGAACCGGGCTTCCGGTAAATAAACCCGCCGCGATCAACAAAAGCTTTTACTGGTCCGCAGCAGCCGGACTTGCACTGCTGATCGCCCTGAATGTCATTGTTGCGCAGCAGTCACATGTTACGCCGCAGCACCCGGCCGAAACCCCTGCAACCATGGCCTCCGAATACTTTTCATACCTGAGCCCCATTAAACTCTGATACCATGAACAGCATACGGCTTTTGAAAGGCATCATCCTCATCCTGGTATTGTTGAACCTGGGCACCCTCTCCTTTGTCTGGGTTAATCGCCACAGGTCCGCAGAAGAGCCCCTTCGCGGCGATGCTGCCAGGTTCCTTGTTCATGCACTTGACCTTACACCTGAACAACAAGCGCAGTTTGGCAGGATGAGAGCCATCCATCACCAACGGCTGATACACCTGCAGCAACTCGATCGCAGGCTTCATGACCAGTTTTTCGGTTTGCTCTTTAACCCGGTAGCCGATTCGCTCACCTCGCTTGCCTGTGCAGACTCCATCTCTATATTAAGAAAACAAATGGAACTGGTAACCTTCGAACACTTCATGAAACTCAGGCAGATCCTTTCAGAAGAGCAGAAAGTGAAATTTCACAAGGTTTTCCGGCAGGCACTCGATCATGTCATGTCAACAGCCAGACCACCCGCTCCCGGAATGGCCGATACACCTCCCGGCCCTCCGCATGGGCCTCCCCAGGATCCTCCGCCAGCGGACAGGTAATGAAACAACCAGATTAATCTTCCAGAAAAAACTCAAACCTTAACCACCATGAAAACAGAAAGCAAAATCTTCAAAACAATTGTTCTGACCGTTTTTCTGAGTATGACCCTGACCATGATGTCAGCACAGCGGCCTCACACACCATTTCACAAGGGAAGTGCAAACCAGGAACAGATGTCGCCGGCCACTCCTTCCACACCGGGAATACCTTCAGTTGAAAACCAGGAGGGGCAGATCCCGCCGAAACTCGACCTTCCCGGTCTTACCAATGAACAAAAGGATAAGATTTACCAGTCCGACATGGACCATTTAAAATTGATGACCCCATACCATAACCAGATCAGGGAAAAGAAGGCCCGTTTGCAAACACTGCTTTCAACATCCCCGTTCGACCTGAAAGCAGCCGACCAGATTGCCGAGGAGCTTGGAAAACTGGAAACCACCATCCTGAAGGAGATGATCCGCCACGACCAGGAACTCAGGAACCTGCTTACCCCACTGCAACAGGTATTGTTCGATTCCCGGCCAAAACCCTTTCTGCACAGGTAGTAAAAATTATGCTGAACGCAACGAAGGCTGCCTCCCATCAACCGGGGCAGCCTTTTGTAATTTATCCCCTGACAGCCGGGCAACTATATTTTGAGTAATTATCCTACTCGATCAGGAGCGGTCACGGATCCCCGGGGATATAAGTTTTCAACAACCCATCAACTTTTCGTGGTTTCCCTGATTAAGCATTGTAGAGAATAAAATTTCCAACTTTCTGCTTATGTACAGAACATTAAAATAATTGGCCATGCTGGAAAATTATCACATAGAAAACATCCTGTTCCTTGATATCGAGACGGTACCGCAAACCGCCTCTTTTGAGGAGCTTCCATTGGAGCTACAACTCTTATGGGAAAAGAAGGCAAATCAATTGTCGCGATTTGGGAAACCAGCCGCCGAAGAGAACCACGCTGCTGCGGAACTTTATGAGAGAGCCGGGATCTATGCCGAATTCGGAAAAGTAATATGTATATCCACCGGGATATTCCGGTATGGCGAGCTCACCATCAAATCCTTCTGGGGTGATGACGAAAAACTGCTGCTGCTCTCTTTCGGCGAAATGCTTCACAAATCCACTGAAAAAAAAATCAACCGTTTGTGTGCCCACAATGGAAAAGAGTTTGACTTTCCCTACCTGAACAGGCGAATGCTCGTTAATGGACTGAAAATACCAGCCATACTTGACCTTTCCGAAAAAAAACCATGGGAAGTGAATCATCTTGACACTATGGAATTATGGAAGTTTGGCGACTATAAATGTTATACGTCCCTGGAATTGCTTGCGGCTGTTTTCGGCATTCCCACGCCTAAGGATGAGATCCGGGGCAGCGATGTGGCAAGGGTTTACTGGCAGGAACATGACCTGCCGCGTATCGTCACCTATTGCCAGAAAGATGTCATTACCATCGTCAACCTTTTTCTCAGGTTCAAAGGGCAGCCCACGGTCGGAAACGAAGCTGTGAGGATGGTTGGATAGGTCATTTTCCGGGAATTTCGAATTTTCCTTGCCGCTCATTCAATTTTTCACCTGTTTTTTCCGTTCTTAGCAGATGGAAATAAATCGTTTCAATATCAGGGTTTACGGATTTCTGGTTGATGGCAACAAGGTTCTCGTGACTGATGAGTTCAGGCTTGGCATCTATATGACCAAATTTCCAGGCGGCGGTCTGCAGTTCGGCGAGGGTGCGGTGGATTGCCTTAAGCGTGAATTTATGGAAGAACTGCAGATCCCCGTTGAGATCATGTCTCATTTTTACACCACCGAATTTTACCAGCCTACAACCCTTGTGCTTTCCGGCATGCAGTTGTTCAACATTTATTACCTGGTGAAGGCTGAGAAACCCTATCCGTTTAAAACCACCTCACAACTCAATGACATTCCGGCTTTAGATGGGGCCCAAAGCTTCCGGTGGGTGGCGGTTAATGATCTGCACCCGGATGATTTCACCTTCCCGATCGACAAATATGTTGTTGTGAAGTTGAAACAATGGCATGTCAATAACACTGTAACATGATACAAATGAAAACAAGGAAGTTTACGCTTTTGATTCCAGTTCTGCTGTTGCTTGCAGCCTGTCATCAGCAGGTCAGGAATGAGGCGATGGTTTCGGGCTGCCTGGCCAATGGGTCAGGAATGAAAATGATCCTCCAGGAGCTGGGCACAAAGGATATTCATTCTGTCGATTCGGCGGTAATCAATTCCGAAGGGAAGTTCGCGTTCAAACCGCTCGTCAGCGAACCGGGCTTTTGGTTGCTGAAGGCGCCAACCGGCAAAATCCTGGTGATGGTTGTGGAAGCCGGTGACCAGGTCGAAGTAACAGGCAGTGCGGTAGATTTTCCCGATAACATTATCCTGAAAGGACCGCAGAGGGCGATGTTGCTGAATGATTTTTTCAGGTCAACACGAAAAAACGAACACCGGGTTGACTCGCTGGAATCATTGCTGATCGATCGGCAGGACAGTACCGGTTATTATGAACTGACGCAGAGTATCGACTCGGCATTCCATACCATTTTGGACCAGCAGCGGTTGCTTGAAAAAACCTTTATCAAACAAAACCCGGGGTCAATAACCTCGCTGGTCGTACTTAATTATGCCTTTGGGATGAGCCCCGTGCTGAGTCCCGAAGAAGATCTGGCCTGTTACAAATCCCTGGATTCAGCCCTGAGTTTAAAATACCCGGGAAACAAGCATGTACAGTATCATCACCAGCGGGTGGCGGAATTTATCAGAAAGCCACCAACGCAAAAATAACTCATGATTACCAATAAGTTATAGAAACTTCTTTAGTTCCAGTCTTTCACCGTCAAAAACGGCATAGGTGAAATAGGTTATCCAGTCGCCCAAGACCACCTGCCTGGCCTTTTCGGTAAGAGCCAGATCAAGCGGGTAGTGATAATGGCCGAAAATAAGATAATCCAGGTCGGGATGGCCTTTCAGCAATTCGGTTGAATGTACCGTGATCCGCTCACGGATCAGCTTCTGCGTAATATCGGTCACCCGCTTCTCCTTTTCCACGTTGGCCTTCCGGCTTCTGCGCGACCAGAACAGGGCCATCCGGATACCCAGGTCGGGATGCAACTGGCGGAAAAGCCACTGGTTGAAAGGGTTTGCAAAGACTTTTTTTATGAATTTATATCCATGGTCACCCGGGCCCAGGCCGTCGCCATGGGCAAGATAGAAGTTTTTTCCATTGAACCGGCGGAATTCAGGATCACGGTGAAGGGTGATATTCAGCTCTTTGGTAAGGTAATCGAAGGCCCACATGTCGTGATTTCCGCGAAACAGGTGTACAGGGATTCCCGAATCGGTAATTTCGGCCAGTTTTCCCAGGAGCCGGGCATAGCCACGCGGAATGGTCGTTTTGTATTCAAACCAGAAGTCAAACAGATCACCCATCAGGAAAATCTCGGAGGCATCGGCCCGGGCCATTTCGAGCCAGGCAACTAGTTTTTTCTCCCGTACCAGGCTGCTGTCATGATCAGGGATCCCAAGGTGAAAATCAGAAGCAAAATAGATCTTTTGACGCATGGATGAATTTTGGGGCAATTTACAAAAAAAAAGCAGCAGGCCCTCCAAACGGGCCTGCTGCTTTTTTACCTTCCGGTTTCACCCTGATTACTCGGGATGGATTGCTTCTACCGGGCAAACATCGGCACAAGCGCCACAATCGGTGCAAGCTTCAGGATCGATTTTGTAGATATCACCTTCAGAAATAGCTTCCACAGGGCATTCATCGATGCAAGTTCCGCAAGCAGTGCAATCATCATTGATTTTATAAGCCATGACTTATTGAGTTTATGTCCCATTTTTCACAGGACGAGTTAATAAAGCGAATTTCATGGCAAAGATAAAGAATTTATTGAAAACCAGAAAAATGATTTATCCACATTGTCATCGTGCTTGTCCCGGAGGCCTGGTTTCTTTTTACAGGTTAACCTTTGACTTTTAAGTTAAATCTGTAACTTTGCACCAATAAACTCAATGAAGCTATGGCTAAGAAAAAAAGACCTGTTATTGAACGTGAAGAGGTTGTTGTTAAGTTCGTCGGCGACTCCGGCGACGGGATGCAACTCACCGGCAACATGTTTTCTGATGTGGCTGCGATTGTCGGAAACGACCTTGCCACATTCCCTGATTTTCCTGCAGAAATCCGTGCCCCTCAGAACACCGTAGCCGGTGTGTCAGGATTCCAGGTACATCTGGGCAGTTCAAAAATTTTCACCACGGGCGACCTGGTCGATGTACTGGTTACCATGAATCCTGCCTCACTCAGGGCAAACCTGAAGTGGGCCAAAATTGGTGCTACCATCCTTACCGATACGGATGCCTATGATGACAAATCGATCGAAAAAGCCGGTTACAAAAGTAATCCCCTTACCGACGGTTCACTGCAAAACTATAACATGGTCAAGGCTCCCATCACCACCCTGACCAAGGAGAGCCTCAAAGAGATTGGTACTGATACCAAAACCGCCGAGCGCAGCAAGAATATGTTTGCATTGGGCATGCTTTACTATATTTTCAACCGTGATCTGAAACCTTCATTCAAATATTTTGAGGATAAATTCAAGAAAAAACCGGAACTGATCGATATCAACAAGATTGTCCTGCAGGCTGGCTACAACTATGCCGACACCATCGAAGCGCTGGAGTCGGTCATCCAGGTAGCACCGGCCAACATGGAAAAAGGCAGGTACCGCAACATTACAGGCAATGTAGCCACCGCATGGGGGTTGCTTGCCGCCTCAGAAAAATCGGGACGTCCCCTGTTTCTCGGCTCCTACCCTATCACCCCGGCGACCGAGATCCTGATGGAGCTTTCCAAGCACAAATCGCTTGGAGCCAAAGTATTTCAGGCTGAAGATGAGATCGCTGGCATCTGTTCGGCCATAGGCGCATCATTTACCGGTGCAATGGCCTGTACCACCACTTCCGGCCCGGGTCTTTCGCTGAAAAGTGAAGCGATCGGCCTTGCAGTAATAACCGAACTTCCCCTGGTCATTGTAAATGTTCAGCGTGGAGGCCCCTCAACGGGCTTGCCTACCAAATCGGAACAAAGCGACCTTTACCAAGCACTGTTTGGACGCAACGGCGAATGCCCTGTCATCGTGGTGGCTGCCTCCTCATCGGAAAATTGCTTTTATTATGCCTATATGACGGCAAAGCTGTCGATGGAACATATGACACCTGCCATCCTGCTTACCGATGGTTATCTCGGATTCGGATCCACCCTGTTCCGGATTCCGAAAATGGCCGATATGCCTCCCATTAACCCACCTATCGCCCAGGCCAATGATCCCGACTTCAAACCTTACCGGCGCAACCCAGATACCCTGGTACGGGAATGGGCGATTCCGGGAACCGAAGGTCTTCGCCACCGGGTTGGCGGGCTCGAAAAAGAAAATATCTCCGGCGTTGTTTCCACCGATCCGATGAATCACCAGGTCATGACCAATATGCGCGCGCAGAAGGTCGAAAAGGTAGCGGATTACATTCCTGAACAGGAGATCGAGGGCCCGGCAGAGGGCGAATTGCTGGTCGTAAGCTGGGGTGGCACCTATGGCGCCGTTCACTCAGCCGTAAGCCAGATGCAGAAAGAGGGCCGGAATATCAGTCATGCCCATTTCCATTACATCATGCCTCTTCCGAAAAACACGGAAAAGGTGCTGAAAGGATTTAAGAAAATTGTGGTTTGTGAACTAAACAGCGGACAATTTGTGAATTACCTCCGCATGAAGTTCCCGATGCCCAATATCACCCAGTTCAACAAAGTGCAGGGTTTACCTTTCATGATCAACGAGTTAACGGATAAGTTTAACCAACTTTTGGAGGAAAAATAAGATGGACTTCGTAAATACAACCGTTGAACGCAGCAATGTTCAACTAACCAAAGCGGATTTTGAAAGCGACCAGATGGTCAAATGGTGCCCCGGATGCGGTGGGCATGCCATCTTAAGTGCCGTGGAGCGTGTGTTCCCGAAGATCGGCTACCGCAAGGAAAATTTCTGTATGATCTCCGGCATCGGGTGTTCTTCAAGATTCCCCTATTATGTGAATACCTATGGCATTCATGGCATCCATGGACGTGCCGCAGCAATCTCAACAGGCGTAAAAATTGCCAACCCCAAACTTAGTGTCTGGACTGTGACGGGAGATGGCGACTCTCTTGCCATTGGCGGAAACCACTTTATCCATGTGATCCGCCGTAATGTTGACATCAACATCCTGCTGTTCAACAACCAGATTTACGGACTCACCAAGGGCCAGTTTTCACCCACAACCCCGATGGGCAAGGTTACCAAGACCTCACCGATGGGCACTATTGAACACCCTTTCAATGTTGGTGAACTTGTGATCGGCGCCCAGGGTACCTTTTTTGCCCGTGTTCCCGACAACAATATCAACCTGATGACCGAATGCATGTTCGAAGCTGCCAAACACGACGGAACATCGGTTACCGAGATCATGGAGAACTGCATCATCTTTGCCGACAAGGCCCATGCCCAGGTTACCGGCAAGGATGTAAAGGATGAAACAATGCTGATCCTCAAAAACGGAGCCCCTATGCTTTTCGGGAAAAACAATGATAAAGGTCTCATTCTGAAAGACACGCACCTTGAAGTCGGAGAAATCGGCAAGAATGGCGTTACCCTCGAAGATATCCTTATTCACGACCAGTACAACCAGGATCCGGGAATTCAGCTCATGCTCGCCAAACTGGCGCCACCCCACTTCCCCATGGTGTTCGGCGTTATCCGTTCGGCCATGTATCCTACCTATGATGACCTTGTGGAAGAACAGATCAAATATGCAAAGGAAACATCGAAGATCAAGAATGTTGACGATTTGCTGAATTCAGGCGATACCTGGGAGATCTGATCAATAGATTAAAGATTGAGATGGCGTAACTACCAGGATATCCTGAAGTAGTTACGCTATTTTTTTTTCAGGAACCGTAAAGATGAACCGGCTCCCCACTCCAGGTTCACTGGTTACATGAATGGACCCGTTGTTTTTTTCGATAAAATCCTTTACAAGCAGCAGCCCAAGCCCAGTTCCCTTCTCATCCCCTGTACCGGGCAAGGTTTGCATATTGTCGAGGGTAAAGAGCCTGCCAACTGACTCCCCGGACATCCCGATACCGTTGTCGGCAACCGTCACCTCCACCATTCCCTCCATCACAACCGAAGTTACCATGACCTCTCCCCCGGAATGGGTAAATTTGACTGCATTCGAAACGAGATTCCTTAAAATGGCGGCAATCATATGCCGGTCGGCATAAACCACCTGCCCGGGCGGCACCTGATGGGTTAGACTGATTTTCTTATCCTGTACCATCAGGAACATCAAGGAAAAGGTCTCCTCAACAAGCGCAGGGAGGATTAACTCCTCAGGGCTGTAATCAACCTGGTTGAGTTGCATCAGCGACCATTGCAGCAGGTTTTCCAGCAGGCTGGCGGCACTCTTCGACCCGATAAAGATATTTTCGGCGAAACGCCTGCGTTCTGTTTCCGTGAACTCATCATATGAAACCGACAGGATTTCAGAGAACCCGAGGATGGAATTAAAGGGATTTCGCAGGTCGTGGCTGATAACCGAATAGATGCGGTCCTTCATCCTGTTCAGATCGGTCAGCTCGGCAGCCTGCTGCCTTAACTGTAATTCAATTTCCTTCCTGTGGTTGATATTATGCAAGATTAAAAGGTTGCCAAGAAATTGTCCTTTCCCTCCCCTCAGGGGATAGCGGGTAACCTCAAACCATTTTTGCAGCGACAGGTCCAGCCTGATCTCGATCCTGGATTCATGGTTCTCCGAACTACCCTCCAGAACGGGTAACAATTCCGGCATTACATCATCAATTTTCCAGCCTGAAACATTTTTGTCAATTTCCAGGAAATTCATGGCCACCTGGCTGATATCCATGATAAAATCACGATTATCGAGGATGATCACGCCATCCCTCATTTTTTCAATCATGAGCTGGTGGCTGAACGGGACAATATCGAAAAACTGTTCCCGGGAAATTCCCCAGAAGAAGATCAACCCTGCAATCAGACAGCCCATCGGCGAACTGTCGAGCCCCTCTAACGGACTTATTCTAAGTACATAAACCAACCCCGTAAACAATGCAACAAAAGAGCCGGAAAGAAGAAACCAGGCTCTTGATTTATAATAGCCCGGATGCCTAAAAATAAACCGGATCAACAGGATATTAGCCAGGAAAATGAGTCCAACCGAATAGGCCATGGCTATATAAAAAGCAGGCCCATGCCGGTAAATCAAAATGTTATGCCCGGCAGGACTCCAGGAGAATCCGGTCCAGATCAACTGATGCATAAAATGGGTAAAAACCAGGAGGATGGTGGCAATGGGAACGATCCAGAGCAACCAGAAATAGCGTTTAAACGACGCAGGCTGATCCAGGTCGTAGGAGAGAATAAAACGCAGGAACATCAAGGGAATCCCCATGTTCGAGAAGTATTCAAACTGAGAAAGGGTGCTTTTTTCGGCGATGGTCGGCGCTGAAGATTCAAATGTCAGGATAAGCGACCAGAAGGCCGCCAGCGCCATCATCCATAAAAATGGCGCCCTTCCCCTGATCTGTTGTATGTTGTAAACGGTAAATACCAGTTGCAGACAGACAACTGCCGTGATCATGTGAATCCAGGTGATATATGTAATTTGCCAGTTCATCTCATCATTAATAACTGTTCAAATTTAAGATTATTTCGTTCCCGGCAGCAACAGGAAAACAGACACTCACACGCAATCCGTCTGCGATTGACCGTTAAATTATTAACTTTCAAATATTTGCCAAACCAATCCTGCCAGCAAACATCAGGCAATTTTGACAGCTCAGCAATTTCCCCAATTAAAAGCGGATTAAGTATCTGTTTCTATGATTTACATGGTAATTTTGTACCATGAACCTCCGTGATCTGATAGCCTTTGCCGATGCAGGGAAAATCTTTTCCCGGGAGGATAATATCCTGCTGGCTGTCAGCGGGGGCATCGATTCCATGGTGATGGCCTACCTGTTTCACCAGGGAAAATTCCGATTCGCGATTGCCCACTGCAATTTCGGATTACGTGGCCAGGATAGTGAGGATGATGCTGAATTTGTTAGAAAAACTGCCTCACACTGGCAAGTGCCCTTCTTCCTTGAGAAATTTCCCACGTCAGCCTATGCGGCTGAGAGGGGCATTTCGATCCAGATGGCAGCCAGGGACTTGCGGTATGCATGGTTTGACGAGATCAGGGTGAAACACCAGTTTGATTTTGTTGCCACAGCACACCATCTCGATGATCAGGTTGAGACATTCCTGATAAACCTTATCCGTGGAACCGGAATTGCCGGGCTGCACGGTATCCCGGTGAAAAGCGGGTCGATCATCAGGCCGATGATGTTCGCCTTCAGGGAGGAAATCGAGCAATTTGCGCTGCGATACAAGGTCAATTACCGGATGGACCTTTCCAACAGCGAAACAAAATATACCCGCAACAAAATCAGGCACGAAGTAATCCCGCTGCTTAGGCGTATAAATCCGGAATTCAGGCAGGGTCTGACCGGGAGCATCAGGCGGTTCCATGCATTTGAAAAGGTTGGAGAGCAAGCCATCGGCACATGGCTTAGCCAAAACCAGACCACCGACGGCACGAACCTGTCCCTCGCTGTCGGTCTCCTGAAAAGCGATCTGCCGATGGAACCCTATGTCTGGAAATGGATGTCGGGTTTCGGGTTCAATGAAACCCAGGTTTCAAACCTGATCGCCTGCATGGATGTAAATGCCCGGAAAATATTCACATCGCCCACACACCGGCTGGTTAAAGAAAGGGGTTGGCTTCGTATCTCCCCAATCACAAACATAGGTCGCGAAGAGTCCGTAAAAATACAACTGTTTGTTAAGAAAAAAAAGATCCGCAATCCGCTCAACCTTCTGTTTAAAAGGATTGCCGAAGTGGCAGGCTACGAAATACCTGCCACCCGGAATACGGCCAGTCTGAATTTCGGTAAGCTCCAGTTTCCGCTGGTGGTGAGGAAATGGGAGCCGGGCGACACATTTTACCCCCTCGGTATGAAGAAAAAGAAAAAGCTGAGCGACTTTTTCATCGATCAGAAATTCACCCTGACGGAGAAAGAACAAGCCTGGCTCCTTTGTTCCGGTAAGGATATCGTGTGGATCATCGGTCACAGAATCGACCATCGGTTTCGTGTAACCCCGGTCACCCGGGAAATCCTGTTGGTGGAATACAACATCTAGAATCCGTGCCAGACCTGTAACCAGAATTTTTCAGGCTGTTAGGGTGGTACCATAATTTTCTCTAAATTTGCCCCTCAAAATCTTTTTCGGATGAAAAAAATGGTGATCGGCCTGCTGGCCCTGATGTTGTTTCCGCTGTTCTCTTTCTCACAGATCCTCGACCCTGTCAAATGGTTCTTCAAGACTGAACAGCTCACTCCGGGTGAAGCCACCCTTGTCATCACGGCAAAGGCGGAAAAGAAATGGCACATCTATTCGCAGGATATTCCTGACGGAGGCCCGATACCAACCACCTTCATCTTTGTAAAAAGCGGTTCTTATGAGAAGGTTGGAAAAGTAACCGAGGGAAAGCCCATCATTGATAACGATCCCCTGTTTGGCATGACCCTGAAATATTATGCCGAAAAAGCTGTCTTCAAGCAAAAGATCAGGGTGCTCAGCAAAAAGGATTTCGTGATAAAGGGCTCCCTGAATTTCATGTGCTGCGATGACAAACAATGCCTGCCACCGAATGATGTTGAATTTGAATTCACCGTAAAGGGCAATCCTGGAGCTGTCGAAACAGCCGGTAACAATGCCGTTGCAGCCCGTGCTGATTCGTTAAAAGCCGATTCTGTCAAAACTGCGGCCATGGCCGTAGCCAAAGCTGATTCAGGCGCTAAAAAATCGGAACAGGCCAGCCTCGGCAAAACCGCAGCCGACAAGGCTGCCGATCAATCGCTGCTCTGGTTTTTCCTGATCTCGTTTTTAGCCGGCCTGGCCGCCATCATCACCCCCTGCGTCTTTCCGATGATCCCGATGACCGTGACATTTTTCATGCACGATACCAACAACAAACGCAAGGCTCGTCTGGAAGCCATTGTTTACGGCCTTTCCATCATTGTGATCTATATGTTGCTGGGAGTCCTGGTAGCCGTTACACTCGGCGCAAATTTCAACAACTTCATCAGTACCCACTGGATTCCCAATGTGTTTTTCTTTGTGATATTCATGGTATTTGCCGCGTCGTTCCTGGGGATGTTCGAAATAACGCTGCCCAGCTGGATTGTCAACAAGGCTGATAAGCAGGCCGACAAGGGCGGTTACAGTGGTGCATTTTTCATGGCTTTTACACTGGTGCTGGTCTCATTTTCTTGCACAGGCCCCATCGTGGGAGCCCTTTTGGTCAAGTCAGCCGGCGGTGCCCTGATCATGCCGATCATCGGCATGTTTGGCTTTTCGCTTGCCTTCGCACTGCCTTTCGGTTTGTTTGCCTTTTTCCCCTCCTGGCTGCATGGTCTTCCCAAATCGGGCGGCTGGCTCAATTCGGTGAAGGTCGTACTAGGCTTCCTGGAACTTGCGCTGGGTCTGAAATTCCTGAGCATTGCCGACCAGACTTACCACTGGCATATCCTCGACCGCGAGATTTACCTTGCCTTCTGGATCGTGATCTTCTTTTTGATGGGGATGTACCTGCTGGGAAAACTGAAATTCAACCACGATTCCGACCAGCCTTATATCAGTGTACCCCGGATACTTCTGGCCATCGTCGTATTCACCTTCGTGGTTTATATGATCCCCGGGATGTGGGGCGCCCCGCTGAAAGGACTTTCAGGATACCTGCCACCTACCACCTACCAGGATTTCGACCTGAACGCCATCATCCAGAAAGAGGTTGGCAGTATAAGTACCGGGGGGTCAGGCAGCTCCACTCCCACTACTTTATGTGAAAAACCAAAATATTCCGATTTTCTCCGCCTGCCCCACGGTTTGGAAGGCTATTTTGACTACAAACAGGCACTCGCCTGCGCCAAAAAGCAGAACAAGCCTGTTTTTATCGATTTTACCGGCCATGGCTGTGTGAATTGCCGCCAGATGGAGGCCAACGTATGGTCAGATCCCAAGGTAATCAAGCGGATGCGGGAAAATTTTATCGTGACGGCGCTCTATGTTGATGATAAAACCGACCTGCCTGAGAACGAATGGATCACTTCAACATATGATCACAAAGTAAAAAAGACCGTCGGAAAGAAATTTGCCGATCTGCAGATCACCCGGTTCAACGTCAATTCGCAGCCATATTATGTACTGCTTGACACCGCCGGCAACCTGCTTACCATCCCGCGCGCCTACGACCTGGATGTGGATGCCTTTGTGAAATTTCTGGATACCGGGATGGGGAATTTCAGTAAGCCGGCAAAGGCAAAATAGTCAAGGCCTCCTTATGATTCCATAATGTTATGGAAATATAAAAGCACCATTTTTATTTCAATCCTGATTGTCAGGTTTTAGAACCAATTGCATCCTCATACATAGCCCTGGTTATTTGATAGTTATTTGTTATTCATTTTCGGGGTTATCCATCTTGATTTTCCTTTTAATTTATTTTTTATTTGATTCCTCACAATTATACACTACGACATTGTTTGGCGTACCCTTGATGTAACTTTGCATGAAAAAGGACATGAATACATTGTTTTTTACTCAACGG
>Ga0209697_10000204_pt1 | contig 96882 bp, 80 predicted proteins | sample AliMusrvi5mmetaG_FD_184115 | JGI IMG/M metagenome (GOLD analysis project Ga0209697, IMG submission 184115) | Freshwater lake bacterial and archeal communities from Alinen Mustajarvi, Finland, to study Microbial Dark Matter (Phase II) - Alinen... | ecosystem: Environmental > Aquatic > Freshwater...
CCCGTGAGATGCCTGAGAGTTTCGAGACTTTACTTAGGCCGCCCCTCCCCATACTTTCTGCATCAGCAGCTAAAACGATTCTGGTCAGTCTCTCATTTAAAAAAGGAAGTATTTTTTTGTACTTCAGCTGAATAAGATTATCTGTTTGCATACATTTTGTATTTCTACAAATGTACATATTATTTCGTTACGAATACTTAGTGTTTTCATAGATGAACTGGATTACAAAGGCCTGACGTTATATATTAGTGTAAATATATTGTTTTTTTAGCTAAAAACAAGGGTTTTTGAAAATTAGTGTTAATTAATTCACAATTTTATGGACAAAGGGAATTGATCGTGCTTCAGCGTGATGGACATCTAAAAAACAAGAAGATTTGACCCTTATATGGAATTACCCAAGGCACCATCCGGGTTGATAGATCCGTCAATTTTTTTCCTGTCAATTGTGAAAATAATACTACCAATGAAAAAAACATTTATTTTTACCACAAAGACTGCATGATCTGCCCCGTGAAAAACATCGAATCCATTTTGCCCCTGGTCCCCGGTATCGAATATATCGGGAAACAGGCATTGAAAGAACAGAACCTGAAACTCTTTAACAACAGGTCATTCAAAGCGGATGGTTCCGTGCTGACCTACATGGACAAGACGGTGGAGCACTACCTGTTTGAGATCATCTCCGGCAAATTTCCTCAGGCTAATTTCATGTCGGAGGAGACCGAATTCCCCACCGACCTGAACAAGGAGTACCTGTTCATCCTCGACCCGGTCGACGGAACCGATTCATACAGCCAGGGGCTGTTCGGCTGGTCCGTTTCGCTGGCCTTATGCGACCGGGAAGGAAATCCCATGGCGGGGATCATCTATGCGCCGCGACTGGATCTGATGGTGGTGGCAGATATCCTGAAGCCGGCCGTTGTAAACGGGCATCTGCCCGGGTCAGGCCACGGTCATGCTGCCCTCTCGGGCCGTACGAATATCATGGCTGATTCGGGGATCTTCCGGGAAATCAACTTTGACAGGTTTCCCGGTAAGGTACGCCAGATCGGCTGCGCCTCCCTGCATGTATGCGCCCCGGCGATCTATCCCGGCATCTATGCATCGATCCAGCGAAGGGCCTATATATGGGATATCGCCGCCGCCTGTGCGATCAACAGGGCAGCAGGGTATATTACCGAATACCTCGATGGCACGGCCATCTCTTTTTCGGGTTTGCTTGATAAAAGCCTGACTTCCGACCTGATCATTTCGGGCAGGAGAAATCATATCGATGACCTCAAAGGCCATATCTCCCGGGTCAGTTGATCCATAACTCCAAAAAATATCCATATGGAAGAAGCGATAAACCTGTTTGCCAAGTATTCGACCCATATGATCACTCTGGCGACCCTGATCATCCTCGTTGCCGGTTCGGTCATCCTGCAGTTTATTGAGCCTCAGCTGTTATTTTTCCAGAACCTGTTCCATACCACCATCCTGCTGGTTTTACTGGAGTTGCTTGGGCTGGGGATCACCATCAACAAAAACCTGCAGAAGTCGCTCAATCCCTGCGGGATTGTCTACCTGAAACAGGCCAATCCCCCCGACCAGGAGGCACTGGTTGCCCAAACCAATGCATCGCGGATCTATCTTAGTGTCAGCAACTTTGGAAGGACTTCCAAGATGCTGACCGACCTTCTGAAAATCAAAAACCTGGAGGTCACGCTCTTTTTCTCCTCTCCCGAGTACCCACTGCTCCCCAAAACCGCCATCGAGGAGGGACAGGTGACGATCAGGAAATTCTTTGAGGAGTACCAGGTCAATCCCCGGTATCATTTTTATACCCTGAAAAATCCTCCCAGCATCGGTTTTGAAGCTTTCTGCGATAAAAATGATGAAGTCATCCTTGGGATCATCCACTGGTACACCTTCCAGGATGGTTTCAGGATCCTGAAGGGCCGGGGACGCAACGGCATGATCACCGTGAAACGGGGCATCAGTCCCGACGCCGACCTGCTACTGGCCTGGCTTCGCCGGGAGATCCAATACAAGCAGGAGGATACATCGAAACGGGAGATCCTTTCGGTAGGGGATATCTGGGGATAATCATGCGATAAAAGATTAACAACAAGGGAATATCGAAGATCGAATATCGAATGTCAAATATCGAATGTCGCATATTGAATATCGAATTTGAAGGGACCGGGGAAGAAACCGTGACTGAACGGTATCCGAACCATATCCGAACCATATCCGAACCATATCCGAGGGAGATCCGAAGGTGACTTAGAGGAGACTTTGAAAGAACTTAGAGGAGACTTAGAGAATACTTAGAAAAAACGTAGTGGAATTTATTACAGGAGAGGACATCGAAGAAGCCCGGATTTAACGCTTGTGGATACCTTTGTGGAGAAGCAAATATACGAAATTTGTGACTTTTTTCAAAGCGAAAGGGCAATTTCTTTTTCGGTAATGTTGCCCGGGATATCACAGACGCTTACCCTGCAGGTTACCCCTGGTTGCAGCAGAGAGGGATCATGAATGTAATATTGGTAATAAATATATGGTAAGGGTTTTGAGGCTTCTCCCTGTTCCAGGATCATCCCCCCGGGGGCGACAACTTTAACGCTTACTGCAGTAATAGAGGTGTTTGCAACGGCTTCGATGATCACTCTGACAGGGCCCTGGATAGATTTTTCAAACCGGATATCATGAATAGTCGGGGGATGCATGAAATCCAGGATGGCCATCTGGTAAACGCCGACATTCCTGCTCTTTTTCTTTTTCCACTGCTTCAGGCGTGAACGATAAAGTTCGGAGAGGGCGGGATCAGCTACAACCCTCCGGCCATATTCCTTAGCAAGTTCAAACCTGCTGAAATGAGCCACCTGCCTTTCCGACCAGCATTTTTTAGGAGGATCGGGAACCGTCCAGGTGATTCCTTCACGGTTAACGATATATGTTGGCGGTTTTTTCATCTTGTTTCAAAATGGTAACCGGTTTCAGCACATAAAGTTAATACAGAAATCACATTTTTTTTCATCACCGGTCCTTATTTAGAAATGGTCTATGGTGAAGGGTAATTTCCTACCTTTGCAAAAAACAACCAATATGAAATACAATCCCCTCGGAAAAACAGGCGTGCTTGTTTCGGAATTATGCCTCGGAGCCATGACATTTGGCGGCAAAGGATACTGGAAGGCGATCGGTCAGTTGCCCCAGGATGCGGTAAACGACCTGGTAAAAACCGCCATCGACAGTGGCATCAACTTCATTGATACGGCGAATGCCTATTCGGAAGGGATGTCGGAGATGATGACCGGCAAGGCACTGACCTCGCTGGGGATCAACCGTCAGCAGATATTCGTGGCTACCAAGGTCAGGATACGGATGGGGCCGGGCGCCAACCAGGTTGGATTATCAAGACTTCACATTGCCGACTCGGTAAACGACAGTCTCAGGAGGCTGGATATGGACCATATAGACCTGTTGTATATCCACGGCGTGGATCCAGTGACCCCGCTGGAGGAGACGATGCGCGGGCTGGAGGATGTGGTCAGGGCCGGGAAGGTTCGTTATATCGGCATCAGCAACCATCCTGCCTGGATGGTGATGAAGGCAAACGATTATGCCGGGAAGATGGGCTGGTCGCAGTTTGTGGCCCTGCAGAACTATTACACCATCGCCAGCCGTGATGTCGAGCGCGAAATCGTTCCCATGGCCCTGAGCGAAGGGCTGGGACTAATGCCCTGGAGCCCGCTGGCCGGCGGACTGCTTTCGGGGAAATTCACCAGGGATGTACAGAAGGCAGGCGACAGCCGCAGGGATGAATTCGATTTTCCCCCGATCAACAAGGAAAAGGCATGGGATGTGGTGGATGTGATGGCGGGAATTGCAGGCCGGCACGGTGTATCGGTTGCCCAGGTGGCCCTGGCATGGCTGCTCTCGCGACCGGTAGTAACCAGTATCATCGTCGGGGCGAAACGCCGTGACCAGCTCATCGACAATATCGCTGCCACGCAGCTCACCCTGTCGGAGGAGGATCTGCAGCAGCTGGAAAAGATCAGTGCCCTGGCGCCCGAATACCCCGGCTGGATGATCGAAAGACAGATGTCAGGAAGATATCCCGACGCTGGTAAATAGCACTCGTCATTATCGTTGCAGGATGTCTGGCCGGCAACTTTGTCAGCCCGGGTCCTTCATCTTTGAAAAAAGCCCGCTGAACTTGAGGTAGACCCCTACCAGCGTACCGGCGGAGATCAGGATGGTATTCATGTTGGAGAGAAAGTCCTGCTGGGTGATAAACAGGAAAACCGCGAGGCTCGTGCCGACCAGGATCACCGGAACCTTGAACCTGTTCCAGGTTCCCTCCTGTTCGATCTTTTTCTGCATCTTTTCAAAGGATGACTGGTCAATCTCCGTGAGAATATAGTTTTTAAAAGAGGGACTAACGAATTCAATGCGTCCCTGGTGCCGTAAGATGCCCTTTCCCAGCAACTGGGCAATGGTCTTCCGGTCTTTGAGGTTCAGCAGTGTATCCTGCGCCAGGTCGAGGAGGAGGAACTGTTCATCGTCGGAGAGTGAATCCCACACATGCTCGTAAAAGGAAAATGATAGCTTTTTCAGTTTCAGGATCAGCCCTTCAAACCCGTTACAGGGTCTGTTATCCTTTGCATGGCGCTCCAGGCAGGCTGTACTATCCGCGACACAGCAGCGCCGTATCTCTGCTTTTATTTTATTGTCAAAGGCGACCATGCCGGGATTGAATTCCCGTTCGGCAGCAAGCAGCGTACGAACCTTTTCACACAAACCATCGTCGGGTACCGGATCGCAATTGAGGGCCGGATAAATATGCCGCATTCCCGAAACGGCCTTGGCGAATTGCGGTACCAGCAAACCGGCACGGGCAGCATCCTGCCCGGTCCATTCATCCAGGTAACGTTCGATCAACTGGTCCGGGGTCTTATCAAGCCAGAGGATCACCTGGTAGTCAGCTGTAAGGGTTTCAAGGTGTTTGGATCGCTCCTGGAAACTGTCAATCGACCCGATCCCGGTTTCAAAATTGAATACGATGATCCGGTGCAAGTAACCGGGATCCCCTGCAGGCTGTGCCTTCTCAAGGTCAACGCACTGCCATTCCTGCTGGTTTTGCAGGCTGTTCAGCGGAAGGTGAAACGAAATGAAAATGGCATCCTGTTCGGAATCTGTCAGGTCATGCAGCTCGGCAAGGAGTTCCGGCCTGCTGTCTGACGATTCATAGGAGAAGAAGAGCAGCCTGACGAGATAATTTACCAGGAAGCCGGTGGCCGTTAACAGGAGGAGGATATAGCACCAGAAAAAGATTGCAAAATTATTCACATGCCCTTCATGCCATGGATCGACAATGGACGACCATGGGTTTTGGGTGGTCAGGATGGCGGTTTGGTTAGTTTTTGAGTTGGTGTTATCATATTTACGCATCTTAAACAGGAGTAAAGCACCCGGTGCGGTGGTATCAGGATACTGAGCTTCGATAAGCGGATCGGTTGCAATCGGATCCGTTTCATTCATGATCCTGTCGAACAGGGCGCGGGTAACCGACAACACCTGTTGCCCGGAGTGGCGGTTTTGTTTGCCGCACTCCTGGTTGACCGATCCGAGGGTCGTGCCGTCGATTGCCCCAAAATAGCGACCCTGGCAGTTTCGCAGGGTAAAGAGTGAATCTCCTGTTCTGGAAGCGATGTTGTCGCGGTACATTTTGTGGAGGATTTCAGTCCGGTCATTCAGCTGGTGAGCAAGGTATTGCTGCTGCCGCTGCAGGTAGCTGGTGGTTTCATCGGCAAACAGGGTACTGGTCAGCAGGATCGCCGGCAGGATGATACCGGTCAGCAGCCAGCTGAGCACGAACCAGGTATAGGGGGAAAACAGTCCGGGGATAAAGGACGGATGGGTCTGGTCAACCTTCCGCTGGGGTGAGTTGAGCACCTTGTAGGTCACAATTGCCTGCAGGATCAGTACCAGGAAGAGGAGGCCCATCAGGATGGCGAGCGGGAGGGGATAAAAGCTGATCAGCACTTTAATCCCCAGGAGGGCCAGCAGGAAGAGGCAGTTGTTTTTGACCAGGCTGGTATATCCTGTGGTGATGCGGTTTCCCGGCAGCAGCCAGTTGAAAAAGTACTCCTTCCCGGCCAGCCTGCTTTGGTGTTTGTGAAACAGCCTGGTGAACAGGTAAAAGGCCATCAGGATGATAAAAATGACAGCAAAGAAGAAGAGCACGAACAGCGAGGTAAGTCCTCCGATTGAATTTTCCCTGGCGGGGTTGACCATGGAAACAACGAACAGGTCGGTGTCTTCGATGGGGGAGATGAAGGCATGATAATTTTTATTCCGCATCTCAAGATCAAAGGAGACAGATTCCTCTGAATTCAGGGACGCTTTCAGTGATTTGTTGTCGCGGGTTTCAGACACCAGGTTGTCATTCAGGTCGAGGAGGTCGCCGGAGTGGCGCCACACCCGCCCGTTCTTATCGATCAGGCAGAATGCAAATCCTTCCTGCAGTACCGGCAGATGGATCGAATACATGGAGGCGGCCATGGCGATGATCTTCAGGCTGTCGATTGCCGGTGGCATCGAAAAGGCAACCGACCAGTCGCCCGTGGTTTGCAGGTATATGGGCTCCATGTTGTACCAAAGGTCCCCGTGTTTATATTTCTCAGGGTTGATGAAATAGTCGCGGGTGGTTACCCTGGCGGGAATACATTTGCGGTAAGGGGTGAACATAAAGCGCTGCCTGCCGTTTTTGTCGGCCCACGAGAGGGTTTTGAAAAAGGGATAATAGGGTGGTTTGTTGAACATCAGGTACCGGTACGATGTGGAATCGAACATCGAAGGATTCATCCTGGGCATCGTCTGCATCTCCGGATGTTTCCGGTTGTACCAGTCAAGCTGTGCCAGGATCGTATCCTTCTCCTGCACAAAGGAGCTGTTGACAGCTTTATTCAGGCTGCGGAGCTGGCTGAACTGATCGGAGGTTAATTTATTCCTGATCAGACGCTGTGACAGCATGATGGTGAGCAGCAGGGCCAGGGTGGCGAGCGAAAGGGCGATCATGGTCACACCCGGTCGTGTCAGCTGTTCGCGGGGGCTCATGATGAAAACCTTGATGATGGGAAGGCTGGCGATGATCAGCAGCATGGTGAAGATAAAGAAGACAAGCAGGTCCGAGGGAAGGCTTCTTTTTTTCTGGTTAAACAGTTTTTCCTCGATAAAACCACCCAGGTAGCAGTTCGGGTCGTGGCGGAAATTCACAGGGATCAGGAACAGCAGATAATCCTTTCCTTCAACCGTCACCTTTTCGATGGCTCCCGACTGGATCAGCGACGGCGAATCTTTGGCATCCTGGCTGGACATCAGGTTAAATTCATTTTCAGCCTGTTGTGATTTGTTTTTGGCGGCCATCATCACTGCGCGGGAGAGCTTTACGTCGCCGGGCAGGGTGGAATAGGTGATCGCGTTGTGACGGATGAGAAGGTAGTCAGAAAAGAGGTCCCGGTGCATCAGCTGGCTCATGAAGTCGCTCCAGGGTACCTGCATCAGGATGCTGTCTTTCTTTTTCTTCTCCCCCCCTGCGGGTTTAACTGTATCGGTTTTAGCCAGGTCAGCCAGGGTAGGTTTCCCTTTAGCGGCCGGCTTTCCCATTTGGCCAGGAAGGAAATTCCGTTCAGAATTTTTTCTTGCCGTCAGTTTGTAAACGAGCAGGTCGTTTTGACTGGTGTCCTGTTTCTGCAATGGTTTGAGGCACTCGGCGATCATGCCGAAGCCGGCCGGGATCATGGGCAGCGAATCTTCGGCGGAATATTCCACATAGGGAAACAGGTTCTTTACCACAGTCTGGTAAATGGCATCTTTTTGCTTGATGGAGGATCCAAGTTTTTCAAGGGTGCGGTAACCCTGCTCTTCAAGCGCCCGCTGGTTCCTGTCGAGGGAGATGAAAAAATAGATGCACAACAGCGATATGATCGCCAGGAAAATGGCCAGTACCACTCCAGAAATCCCGAGTTTCGTGAAAAAGTCTTTCATACTGTAATTTGATTAATCATACTTGTCTGAGATCCGGTTTGATTGTTTAGCATTTTTATGAGCATCCTGTTTTCAACATCAATGTTCACAATGTGATTTTTAGTCCGCATTATGTCTTGTCTGATTCTTTTCATTGCCACGGGCTTTAACCTGCTGTGGAATGCAGGCAAATCTAACCCGACTTTTTCCCAATACTTTAATCCTGAAACCTGTCTTTTGGGCTAAAGCCCATGATCAGGTCACTTCCCTCAACCCCGGGCTGAAGCCCGGGGCAATATAACATGAACCAAATATACTATGGATTTTGGAAATTCCCGCCGGGGATGAAGAAATATCGCAGAGGGCTGGCAAAACAGGCAGTATTGACCTCATCTTTCCGGGACTGAACCTGTTTATGACCTGCAGACATCATGCCATGGCTTTGATGTGTCACAGCCAATATGAATTGCCACGGGCTTCAGCCCGCCGGAGGGGAATGCAACAGCTCCCCTCTGGGCTATAGCCCAAATAATAAATTCAACAGACAGTTTTGGTCTGAACCCTCCATCCGCAAATATTATCAAATCTGCTCTGGGATCTGGCGGCAGAGGCGACCATGGGGATTATCAGGGAAATATTCATAAGTTTGCACCAACAGGAGGATTATTCACTTCAGCAGTCAGCAGTGATGTTTAAACGAAAAGAGGTTGCGCCCATCCGCAAGGGCGATAAGCGGGTGATCAATGGCTGGGTAATGTACGACTGGTCAAATTCGGTTTACCAGCTCACCATCGCCTCAACGGTATTCCCGATCTATTATAACACGGTAACGCGGCACGGGAGCGACTATAGTGTGAGTTTCTTTGGTATGCATGTCATCAACACGGTCCTTTATTCGTGGGCCATTGCCGCGGCCTACCTGCTGATGGCGCTGGGGTCGCCGCTGATCTCGTCGATGGCCGACTATACCGGGCGGCGGAAGGCTTTTATGGAGGCCTTCACGTGGATCGGCGCGGTGTCGTGCGGCATGCTGTTTTTCTTTGATGGCACCAATATCGAACTGGGCATCATTGCCTTTGCCCTGGGAACCCTCGGTTATGGAGGCAGCATCGTGTTTTACAACTCCTTTCTGCCTGTGATCGCCGAACCTGAAGACCAGGACCGGATCAGTGCCCGCGGATATTCGATGGGCTACCTGGGAAGCGTACTGCTGCTGCTGGCAAACCTTGCCCTCATGATGAAACCGGCATGGTTCGGCATTCCTGCAACCTCGGGATTGCCGGCACGGTTGTCGTTCCTCAGCGTATTCCTCTGGTGGGCGGGCTTTTCGCGGATCACCTTTGCCAGGTTGCCGAAATACACCTTCCGCAAGCGGAACAACCACGCCAGCGTGGTGGTCAACGGGTACAAGGAGCTGTTGACCGTATTTGGCCAGGTACGGAAATCATACCAGCTGAGCATGTATCTTACAGGTTTCTTTTTCGTGATGATGGGGCTGCTCACCACGATGTTCATGGCGGCCACCTACGGCGAAAAGGAGCTGGGGCTGAAGGAGGATGTATTGATCCCTACCATCCTGGTGATCCAGCTTGTCGGCATCCTCGGATCATGGCTGTTTGCAAGGATTTCGGGCCGTACCGGCAACCTAAGGGCGCTGATAATCTCGGTGGCCCTGTGGATACTGATCATCATCGGGGCCTATTTCATCAGTAATGCAGCAGGTTTTATTATCACGGCACTCTTTATCGGACTGGTCATGGGAGGCTCCCAGTCGCTGGCCCGTTCGACCTATTCGAAGATGCTCCCGGAGACCACCGATCATACCTCCTTCTTCAGTTTTTATGATGTCATGGAAAAGATGGCGACGGTTACCGGCACCTTCAGCTTTGGCATCATCGAGGCCATCACCGGGAACATGCGCTTTTCGGTATTGGCCATCGGGATATTTTTTGCCATCGGGCTGGCCTTTATGCTGGCGCTGCTCAGGGGGGAGAAGGGGGGCACAAGATATCCTGAAGAGTTCACCGGAAGTAACGAAGTTGATTATGTTTAACAGGTACTGCAATACTTAAAATGATATTTTTGTAGTTTTGCAGCGAATTTTTTAGCGGAGGATGCAAGGGTGTTGTTTTGAAATGGTTACTTTTGCGATACCGGGAATTGAGCCACTGGAACCTTTTTCAAACAGATTCCTGGCGACAAATTTGATTTTCGATACCATTTTAACCGGTTGAAGATCATGTCACTTTGATTTATGGAGCAACGTAAAACAGATCATATAGAGCTGGCCTTTTCATCGCAGGTTGCCGGTGTGCTTTCCGACGGGAGGTTCACCTACGAGCCCCTACTGGGGTCGCATCTGAAGGGAGAGATAACCCCAGTTAATTTTCTTGGAAAGGAGTTGCGGGTCCCCATGTGGGTGTCGAGCATGACGGGTGGAACGAAACTGGCCCGGACGATCAACAGCAACCTTGCCAGGGCCTGCCGGGAATTTGGCATGGGGATGGGGTTGGGATCGTGCAGGATCCTGCTTGACCAACCCGGCTATTTTGATGATTTCGATATGCGCGGCATCATCGGTCCCGATCTGCCCCTGTATGCCAACATTGGCATTGTACAGGTGGAGGAGATGGTTGCCGACGGCAGTTATGACAGGCTGGCTGAGCTGGTTGCCCGGTTACAGGCCGACGGGCTGATCATTCATGTCAACCCCATCCAGGAGTGGCTGCAGCAGGAGGGAGATGTGCTGAAGCATCCCCCCATCGAAACGATAGAGGCCTTCCTGGCGCTTACCAGCCTGAAGGTCATTGTAAAGGAGGTAGGGCAGGGGATGGGTCCTGAAAGCCTGCGACGGCTGATGGATTTGCCGGTGGAGGCTGTTGAATTAGCCGCTTTCGGGGGTACCAACTTTGCCCGGATTGAGCTGGCGCGCGGCGGGCAGCAACGTCAGGAGTTGTATGCACCCCTGGCGCTGGTGGGCCACACGGCGGAAGAGATGGTAGGCTGGGTGAATTCGATGGAAAACGGCGTGCGACCGCCAAAATGCAGGCAGCTGATCATTTCGGGAGGAATAGGTTCATTTCTCGATGGCTATTATTATATCTCAAAAAGTTCACTAACCAGTGTTTTTGGACAGGCTTCCGGTTTTTTACGGTTTGCCCAGGGAGACTATGCTGATCTTCAGCGCTTTGTTGCCGATCAGGTTCATGGGTTGAAATTTGCAGGAGCCTTTTTAAAAATCAGATCTTGACGATGCACAAAGAAATCATTCATGGCTTTTCCAAACTCACCGAGGAGGAAAAACGTAATTTCATTGCCATGCTTTGCAATGAATCTTCTCATGCGGGAGAGAAATTTGAAGGTTACCTGATGGAAGATGAAACCGAGCGCAGCCAGTTTCTCGACCTGAGTGAAAATACCATCAGCAGTTTTCATACGCCATACGGGATTGCTCCCAATGTGATGGTCGACGGCCGGGTTTACCATGTGCCGATGGCCATCGAGGAGAGTTCGGTTGTGGCGGCGGCCTCGCACAGCGCGCGTTTCTGGGCCGAACGCGGAGGTTTTCATGTCACCAGGGTTACCACGGTAAAGCTCGGACATGTATATTTTACCTGGCTTGGCTATCCTGAATATATCTGGGAACGCTGGCATGTGCTGAAACTTTTTTTGCTTGAACGTTTAAAGAAGCTTACGATCAATATGGTTCGCCGGGGTGGCGGGATCCTCAGCCTGGAGCTGATTGATGCTGCCAAAACCGCTGAGAACCTGTTCAAACTGGAGCTGAAGGTTGAAACCATCAACTCCATGGGGGCCAACTTCATCAACACCTGCCTGGAGGATATGGCCGAGGCGCTCGACCTCTTTTTTGCCGTTGACAATGATCCGGAGGGTAAAAAGTGCCAGGTTGCCATGGCGATCCTGAGCAACTATACCCCGGAATGCACCGTCACAGTAGAGGCTTCCAGCCATATCGACCATTTCAAGCCCATTTCAGAGCGATTGCCCGTAGGGGTCTTCGCCGATAAGATGATGCTGGCATACCAGATCGCCAAAAACGACCCCTCCCGGGCGGTCACCCATAACAAGGGGATCATGAACGGGGTGGATGCCGTGCTGATGGCCACCGGCAACGATTACCGCGCCGCCGAGGCCGCGGCTCATGCCTTTGCCGCCCGCGACGGCCAGTACCGTTCATTAAGCTGGTGCTCGATGCAGGATGATATCCTTACCTTCGGGATGACCATCCCGCTGGCAGTGGGCACCGTTGGCGGTATAACCAACCTGCACCCGCTTGCCCGCCTGTCGCTGGAAATACTGGGCAATCCCACGGCAAAGGAGCTGATGGGGATCGTTGCCTCGGTCGGACTGGCCACCAATTTTGCCGCCATCCGCAGCCTGATCACCACCGGGATCCAGAAGGGACACATGCGGCTGCATCTCTCCAATATCCTCAACACCCTCAATGTTGACGGCACCCTGCGTGAAGAGGCCGAAGCGTGGTTTATAAACCGCAAGGTGAGTTTCAATGCGGTAAAGCACTTCCTCCATGAGCGAAGTTCGTGAATTTCGTGCCAACGGGAAGCTGCTGCTCACAGGCGAATACCTTGTTTTGCTGGGAGCAACGGCGCTGGCCCTTCCATTGCGGTTCGGGCAGAAGATGATGGTTGAGCCCTCCGCAAACGGGACCCTTTGCTGGGAAAGCTATTCGCCATCGGGGAGATGGTTTTCCGCAAAACTTGACACGGTTGCCTTCACGGTACAGTCGGCGGATAGTATGGTAACGGCGACCCGTCTCAGCCAGCTTCTTGCTGCGGCCCGTAAGCTCAACCCCTGTTTCCTGGCGGGAGACGAGGGCTGTAAGGTAAAGACCGAGGCCAATTACCCGCCGGAGTGGGGGCTGGGAAGCAGTTCCACCCTGTGTCACCTTATCGCCTCCTGGGCCGCTGTCGATCCATGGAAACTCCATTCACTGGTCTCAAACGGTTCGGGTTATGACATTGCCTGCGCCGGGCGGCCTGACCTGCTGTTTTACAGGCTGAAGGAGGGGATCCCTGAAGTTACCCCGGCAACCCCCGGAAGGGCGCTGTGCCATCATACCTGGTTTGCTTACCTGGGCAACAAGCAGGATTCTCACAACGAGGTTTCGTCATTTCTATCTGCCCCGGGCCATGCCGTAAATCAGGTTGAGCAGATCTCAAGGCTTGCCACCGGCATCTGCAGGGCTGAAACGGCTGATGAACTGATCAGTCTTGCCGGCCACCACGAGTCGGTCATGGCGGCGATCCTGAAACGGGAGCCCATTGCACGGCGCTTCCCGTCGTTTCCCGGAACGGTAAAGTCGCTGGGAGCATGGGGAGGAGATTTTGCCATGTTCATCAGCGGCCATGAACCACGGGAGGTTACCGGTTATCTTCAACGGCAAGGCTTTCCCGTTGTTTTTTCATATATGGACATAAAAGCTGTGTCATGACCGAATCTCAATTTTCACAGTTTTCACATTCCGGCAATTTCCGGCCGGCAAATGGCAACGCCTGGCACGCTGCTTGGCAGAGTCCATCGAATATCGCCCTGGTAAAATACTGGGGGAAAAAGGAGGGTCAGTTGCCTGTCAATGCGTCGCTCAGCATGACCCTCGACCGTGCGTTCACCCGGACCCGGCTGGATGCTGTTGTTGGTGATGCCGTTCCGGGACTGGTTTCGGTGAATGGCGATCCTGGGCATCCCTTTATCCCCAAGATGCAGCACCTGTTGGATATGGTTACCGGTGAAATCCCCTTGCTGGGGAAGCTCACATTCACGGCCGAAACCGAAAACAGCTTTCCCCATTCCACGGGCATCGCCTCTTCGGCTTCGGGTATCAGCGCCTTTGCGCTTTGCCTGCTCGACATTGCCCGCCAGGTGACGGATCGTGAGATTCCCGGCAAAGACTGGATGCAAATGGTATCGAACGCATCCCGGCTGGGCTCGGGAAGTGCCTGCCGCTCCGTTTACGGCGGATTTACCGTATGGGGCCGTACTGACCTTCTGGCGGGCTCCTCCGATGCCTTTGCTGTGGCTCTGAGCGGGGAGGTGCATCCCGCCATGATGTCGCTGTGCGATGCCATCCTCATCGTGTCATCAGAACAAAAAGAGGTTGCCAGTACACAGGGGCACCGCTCCATGGATTTACATCCCTTCCGGCAGGGCAGGGTGATCCAGGCAAACAGCAACCTGGAGGAGACCCTCAGGGCGCTGGCCGCCAACGATTTTGAGAAGCTGGGTGATATTGCCGAAAACGAGGCCTTGTCGCTCCATGCCCTGCTGATGAGCGCCAGCCCGGGCGTGATCCTGCTGAAACCGGGAACCCTCGGGATCATCCGCATCGTGCGGGCACAGCGGAAAAGCGGTATTCCCCTCTTTTTCACCCTTGATGCCGGCGCCAATGTTCATCTTTTGTATCCCCGGGCGGTGGCCGCAGACGTTGAAACAGTGATCCGTGAGGAACTTGCCGCCTTTTGTGAAGAGGGCCGGGTGATTTACGACCATTGCGGAACAGGACCGGCCTTGTTAACGGTCCGGGACGAAAACCAGTCCGGATGAACGGGCAACCCACCTGGCCGGCCAAACTGCTGCTTTTTGGCGAGTACTCCATTTTACTGGGCTCGCAGGCACTGAGTATGCCCTTCGGCGCCTTTGGCGCCCGGTTCCGGCATATCACACCGGACCAGGATGGCCAGGCTGAGGCAACCGAAAGCAACCGTCAGCTCGGTGAATTGTTTGAAAACCTTGTAGCATCACGTGATTACTTTGGTACATTTTTAGACCTGGAACGGTTCGCAACGGATATTTCCAGCGGAATTTACCTTGACTCAACCATCCCCCAGCGTTATGGCATGGGCAGTTCCGGTGCGGTTTGTGCGGCGGTATATGGCCGCTATGGCCCGGCACCTTCCCTGCATGCTGAGGATCTGCTGGCGTTGTCGGGGCTCCGTGAGAGGTTTATCAGGATGGAGTCGTTTTACCACCGGAAAAGTTCGGGTTTCGACCCCCTGGTCACCTATCTGCAGCGCCCCGTCTGGCTTGACCATCGGCAGGAATTTGTCCCGGTAACACTGAATAACCTGAAAAGCGCTGAAAACCTGCATATCCTGCTGGCCGACTCGGGGGTGCCTTGCAGCACCGGGCCCAAAGTCGGCGAATTCCTGGACCAGTTTCTCCCCGGCGGGAAGATCACGGAGCCGGGAACGCGGCTTATCTTGCTGGTCAACAACTGTATTGAAAATCTCCTTCACGGCAATCCCGCGGATTTCAGCCATGCTGCCAGCCTTCTCTCCCGGTTCCAGTGGGAGACCCTGCGGCATCTCATTCCCCTTCGTCTTCATCCGCCCTGGATGGCGGGACTGGAAAGCGGGATGTTTTCCCTGAAACTATGCGGTTCCGGCGGCGGCGGATTCCTGATCTGCCTGACCACGGAGAAACAGGAGACCGGGGACTTTTTCAGAAATGCAGGAATTCCGCTTATCCCGTTAGTCCCTTCGGGGATGACCGGGTTTGCCGGGATCGGCTGAACCCGCTGCATCCTTACCCACCGGGGATTCCGGTCCGTCGCCTTCCGATTTTTTTTATTACCAGTTCACCTATTGTTTCATTTAATCTGTCTATATATATGTTAAAAATGTGGATCAAAGCGTTGAAGGTGATTCCCAGGATCACGAAAGAGGAATGGGATCACCTGGATATCATCTCAAGATGGCTGGTAGCCAGCAGGGCTGCCGTATTTGTGATGACTGCCACCGCCGGCGCAATCGGCGGACTCCTGGCATACAGCCAGGGGAGTTTTTCCTGGGTTATTTTCGCAGAGGCCGTGGTGGGTATTGTGTTTGCCCATGCCACCAACAATCTGCTGAATGACCTGATCGACTACCGCAAGGGGATCGATCATAACAACTACTACCGTTCACTCTATGGCCCGCATCCCCTGGAACATGGTTTCATGACCAGGAAAGCCTTCATGAACTACATCTATGTGTCGGGGGCTGTGGCCCTCGCGCTGGGGCTGCTGATCACCTGGCAGGTTGGTATTTCCACCCTGTGGCTGGTTGCCGCGGGACTGTTCTTCCTCCTTTTCTATACCTGGCCCCTGAAATATTTTGGTTTGGGAGAGATTTCGGTGATCCTGGTATGGGGTCCGCTGATGATCGGGGGAACCTTTTTTGTAGTTTCCGGTGGTCATTGGGATAACTGGGTGGCCCTGATCAGCCTTGTTTATGCCCTGGGACCTACTACCGTGCTGCTTGGAAAGCACACCGACAAACTGGCGGAAGACAAAACCAAGGGAGTGCGTACCCTCCCGGTGATCCTGGGGGAGAAACCTTCACGGTATCTTACCCTTTCCTGCTGGGTTGCACAATATGCACTGGTACTGTGGTTCGTGATTTCCGGCCGGCTGGGCTACCCGATGCTGCTGGTATTTCTGACCCTTCCCGGCTTTGTGAAGCTGGCCGGCATCTTTTCAAAACCACGACCTGCAACAGCCCCGCAAGAGTACGATGCCGGCGCCTGGCCTTTGTACCTTGTTTCGTACGCCTTCCAGTTCAACCGCCGGTTCGGATCGTGGTTTATAGCGGGACTGATATTGGACATTGTGATATATAAGGTTTTCCTGCACTAGCAATTTAAACCCATTCTAACTTCGATATGCAGCGTTAAACACATCGATTTATTCAGTTATTTTGCATCTTACAAGGATGCAAAAGGGATGGTTTACATCGGCATAGATGATACGGATAACCTGGATACCCGGGGTACCGGCTACCAGGCCAGGACCCTGGGTTATTCACTTATGGCGGCGGGACTGTTTGAGCTGAGATCGATCACCCGGCATCAGTTGCTGGTGGATAAAAGGATTCCTTATACCTCGCACAACAGTTCGGCCTGCCTGGTCGGGACATGCCTGGTGAAAACCGAAAGGCTGATTGATCACTGCAGGGAATTCCTGATCCGCGAGAGCGCATTTGACTCGGATGCCGGGCTTTGCGTGGCCCCGGCTGCGGAGGTTACGCCCGACATCGTTGCCTACGGGAACCTTGCCAAAAAGCAGGTACTCACCATGGATGATGCTTTCAGGATGGTGAAAGGCAAAAATATCTTCCTCGAGGGCTTCAAAAATGCAAAGATCGGTGTCATCGGATCGCTTGCCGGCGTTGGTTTACGGGCCGGGGGCGAGGATGGCAGGCTGCTCTGGGCAAAGAACCTGAGGGAGGTCACGGGAGTTTTTACAGTGAGCGGGTTCCTTCGGGAGGTCGACATTGACCGGGTTGTAAACAGGAAGATGGAGCCCGTTGACGGTAAAGCGGTACTGATGGTCACTGAATGGTGCCGGCCGGTGATGGCAGGGGGGATGATAACCCTGATCGTGGATAAAGCAAATGAAAATGAACCATATGAATACCAATCTGCTTCAAAGGACTATATCAAGAGCATTTCCGGGTGAACTGGCTGCCCGTGTAACCGAAGTGATTTTCCTGTTATCGGCTGGGATGGTGGCGGTGCTGCTGCACAGCAGGCTCCGTTTCCCCATGCACCTGCCGGGCAAGCAGGGACTACTGTTTGTAGCGATTATTGTAACCTCCAGGGGTTTGTCACGATGGCCGTTCGCAACCAGTATTGCCTGCCTGGGCTCCGCGACCCTGTTGCTGATGCCGGGCCTGGGCTTTCATGATCCCTTTATGGCAGTAAACTATATCCTGATGGGGGGACTCATGGATTTCGTATATAAACAGATTTCAGGTACTACTTCCAGGATTTGGATCATCACCGGCGCGACGGGCCTGTGCTGGGTGCTGATTCCCCTGTTCCGGCTGGCGGTATCGCCGTTTGCCGTGGTTCCGATGGGCGCCTTCAGCTCAGGGATCGCCTTTCCTGTTATTACGCACCTTGCTTTCGGCCTGGCTGGCGGTCTGCTTTCGGCAGGTTTACTGGGCCTTTTAAACAAAAAGTCAAGATAATCCCGTAACTCCTTTTCAGGCTCAAATCATGATACGCTCAATGCTGCAATAACCTCCCCGATATGCGAAAAACAACATATCGATCATTCATAGTTCAGGGATTGAAAGGCGGCCTGCTGTTGCTGCTGTTGTTTCCTCTCCTTTATTCCTGTACAAAGAAGGAGGCGGTACGCACGCCGCCTGTCATCCGTTTCGTGACCGATACGGGATTTGCCTCGCGGGATACGACGCTGATGGCCGGCCAGAAGATCAGGGTCGGGCTCAAAACATGGGGAACCGACGGGAACATCACCTATTTTTCGATCCGATACAACGACGGTGCTCCCAAGATCCTGCTCGACACAGGGATGAACCGTTCCATGCTTACCTATACGGTCGATATCATCAAAACCGCCAGTCTGCATGAGAAATGGACCTTCGTGGTCATGGACCGCAACCGCAATTTTGACAGTATCTCCCTTTACCTGACCAAGTCGGAATTCTCGAAATGGGGAAAGATCAGAACTTTGGCGGATATCAGGCTCGGGGCGCAGGAGCGCAGTGATACCGGCAGTTTCCTGTCGCTGGCAACGGGGCAGGTTTTCAACCTGGGCCAGGCCTGGCTGAACCAGGCGGCAATTGACATGATCTATTATTACGGTCAGTATGAGGGAACGCTGGCCTCGCCAATGGAGGCGGAAGCGCCCGGGTTTTTCACCGGGGCGCAGGGGATTGTCGCCTGGACCATCAGGAATGAGACCCGGTATGATACGACCACCCTGCTGCCGGCTGCTTTTGATGCCGCGGGTGATGACAGCCTGCTGCTTTCGGCCTACGACCCAACGGCCGGGAAACGAAAGGCAAAGTATATTCAGCCGGGAATGGTGGTGGCCTTCAAGAGCCCCGCAGGGAAGCTGGGGCTTATAAAAGTGACAGGGTTGTCGGGAACCACGGCCGGTACGGTGACCTTCACGGTCAAAGTACAGGAGTGAGCCAGGCTGACCGGTTTGGTCATACAGGGCAGCGGAAAACCGGTTTTGAATCATGGTTATAAAGGTATACGTTGGAAAAACAGGTGAAATGAACCAGAAAAGCCGGGCAACCGGAAAAACCGGGAGTTTTATGGATATGCTTCGGACAGCCGCGGTGATTTTATGTTTTCTACTTTATGTCGGCCCTGCGTCTGCCCTGGTTTCCGACACTGCGCGGCGCGATACACTGAACAGGGCGTGGACGAAACAGTTACCCGAATTTTTTGTGACAGCCACCCGTACGCGGGAAAAAAGCGAGGAGATCCCGGCGCGGCTGCGGTCGATCACGGCTACCGAGATCGACCAGATGCCCACCAACAATGCCGATGGTTTGCTGGAGATGATCCCCGGGGTAAACATTGACAGGGTCAATGGCATTTTCTCCAAAAATGCCAGCATCACCATGCATGGGCTTAACGGCACGCCCCGAACGCTCGTGCTTCTCGACGGCATCCCGCTCAACAAGGCCGACGGCGGCGGCATCAACTGGAACCGGATCATTCCCGAAACCCTCGACAGGATCGAGGTAGCCAATGGCCCAACCTCTTCGGTTTACGGGGGGAACGCCATGAGCGGGGTTATCAACCTGATCACCGCCAGGCCCACGGCAAAACTCCAGGGACTGGTGAAAACCTTCATAGGATCGTGTGGCACCTATGGCGGGCTGATCTCACTCGGGGGGAAAACAGGGAAAAGAGAAAGTGGGTTTTACTACCAGGTCAATGGATTTTACAGGCAGGGCGACGGGTATGTCATCGTACCTGAGGCGACCCGAACCAGCAACGATATCAAAACCTCGCTGATGGAGAAGATGGTGTTGGCCAAGGCCGGGTACCAGTATGGCCACAAGAGTTACACCGAGGTGGAATACAGCTATTATGAAGACAAACGGGGCGACGGTTTCCGTGTGTTCGAGCCTGCAGGCGGGTATAATGCCTACCCGACCCATGCCCTGCGCGCCACCAGCAACAACAAGTTCAACAGGTTCAGTTTGCTGGTCGGCGCCTTTTACCAGGATGAGTTTTATCACAGGCTGAGTGAGACGGTAGCCGCCAAAAAGGGTAACAAGTACAGTCTTTTCAAAACCGATTCCCGGCGTATCGACCAGGGATTATGGTCGAACCTGAGCTATGCAGGGGAGCACAACATGACCTATACCCTGGGCATCGACCTTCGCATGGGCAGCGTGAAGGGTTCCGACACCTATTATACATCTTCGGATGTACTTACCAATAAGGGGAAGATGGACTTTTATGCCCTGTTTGCCGAATATGAATGGCGTACGCTGAAACAAAAGCTTATCATCCAGGCCGGGCTTCGTTATGACATGGCACGGTTTCACGACGGCTCCTTCAGCATTTCACAGGCCACGAGCCTGACCGATTTTATGGCTGCTTACCCGACCCGTTTCGACGACCAGATCTGGCAGGCCCTGAGCCCTCGCCTCGGGCTGAAATACATGCTTTCGGGTAGGTTCAATGTTTATGTTTTGTACTCAAGGGGCTTCAGGCCGCCCATGCTTGATGATATGTGCAAAAACGGCAATGTTACCAAAGGATTTAAACTGGCAAACCCGCAGCTGAAGCCCGAAACGCTCGAGAACTTCGAGATCGGCTGCAACTGGCAGCCCCTCCCCGGGATGATGCTCAAACCGTCGGTATATTATTGCATCGGGCATGATTTCCAGTATTTTGTGAATACCGGTGACAGTATCAATACCGGGGGAGATAAAAACAAACCCATTATCCGCCGTGAAAATGTAAGCCGCGTTGCCATCCTGGGAGCTGAGATGGCTTTTCAGTTCCAGTTGTGCAGGCAGGTCAGTTTTGTTGCCAGCTACGCCTTCAATGATTCGCGGGTGAAGGAGTTCACCATCCTGCACGGGGGCACCGATCTTACCGGCAGGTTTATCATGGAGGTGCCCCGCAACCAGTTCTCGGCCGGGGTATTCTGGAATAACAGGATCATCCAGGCCTCGTTAACCTTCAACCAGCGCGATGCACAGTGGAGCGACGACGAAAACACGGTAAAAACGCCGGGATTCAACATCTTTGATCTGAAGGCAGGACATACCTTTTTCAAAAAGGTAACCTTAAGTTGTGTCGTCCAGGATATTTTCAATACCCGGTATTACGATTCAAAGGGCAATATTTCGCCGGGCAGGTTTTTCATGGTAAACGTAACCTACCGGTTTCTGAAAAGCTGACAGTACCCAACTCTCCCAATGAGGGGAGGGAGCAGGTTTAGCAGGGAATTGGGGTAGTTCATTGATACGAGGCACAATAAATTGTTGAATATTAATTTTTAACATTGATATAATGAGCACATTTTTTACAAGAATCTTCCTGGTAGCAGCCCTGTTTGGCTGCCTCAGCAGTCATGGGCAGACCCTGCTTGCAAAATGGACCTTTCCCACCGGCACCCCGGCCGACAGCCTGGCCGATGGCGGGATTCCGTCGAACCTCACCAAGGCCATCCATACCGACGGCGGCACCAGCGTCATCGACTTCACAAAAAACGGGCTGACCACCAAGGCGGCCCAGGCCACCGGCTGGGATAACGGTGCCCTGACAAAGAGCTGGATCATTGAGATCTCAACCATGTACTACAATACCCTGAAAATTTCCTCCAAGCAACAATCGGGAGGAAACAGCCCAGGTCCTCGCGATTATACCCTGCAATACAGGCTGGGTGCGGCTGGCGTGTGGGCGGATGTTCCCAATACCACCCTGGTCACTGCCAACAACTGGACCAGCGCCGTGCTCGACAGTGTTCCCCTGCCCGATACCTGCATCAATCAGCCTTCGGTTTTCCTGCGCTGGCTGATGACCACCAATACCAGTTCCACCGGGGCAACGGTTGCATCGACCGGCATCGACAAGATCGATGATATCTACGTGACCGGGAAGCCGGTACAGACTTCGGTAGAATCTGTTCAACCAGCAACAATAAAGGTCTTCCCCAACCCGGTAACGGATATCCTTACCATCACTGCCGGTCAGCAGATGGCAGAAGTAACTCTGACAAACCCTTCGGGAACCGTTGTCAGGAAACAAATCGCCAGCGGGAGTCTCCGGCTTTCACTCGGTATGGAAAATCTGCCGGCAGGCATCTACCTGCTGAAAACCACCATGAACTCTGGCACTACGGCCACCATGAAGATCATTCACAATTAAGGGGGCATGATTTTTTTGCCTGATGCAGGCGGGTCACAGTATTGAGTTCCACTTCACGGCCTCGCGGCTCTTTTTCTTCTTAAAATACTGCGTATCCAGGAAATAGAGTATCCTGACGGAGAAGCTGTTGGATGCATCCGCTGAAAGTGTATTGGCGAGATTATTAAAGAAGTCAGGCTCGATGTCGTGGTTGTCGGTATTGATGGCATTTTTCCACATCACCGTGATCTGGCTGCCGGGAGCGAAATTCCAGGTATAGCCCAGGTCGAGGTTGAAGAGATTGTAGTCTAGGTCGTGGTTGCCGTGATAATCAGCCGGTTGCACGGTTCCGTCGTGCTGCAGGACAGAAAAGGCGTAGTAGGGCGCTGCCACCCAGTAATGGCGAACGCGCAGGTCGATGCTCATAACACTGTTCACCATGAAATTAGCTTCCAGGATATTGGTTGCCGTTCGCCTGTCGCGGCGACCGAACAGGATCACCGTATTCCCGGCGCCGTTCACCGAATCGGTAACATATCCCTGGTCGTTCAGGATATGTTCATACAGGAAGTGATAAACGAGCATAAGCCTGTCGGAAACACGGCACCTGGGGTCGAAGGAGACGGAATAGCCGGAGGATTTGAAACCGGGAGCCAAATAACCGCCCAGGTTGGCATCCAGGGCAAAGGTTTTCCGGTAGTCGGTCGAGATCCACGGACTGAAGGTAGCGTAGGCAGGGGAGACGAACATCCAGCCGGCAACCCGGGGCTCGAAATAATCATGCGATCTGACAGGCTGAAGTTCGGCAGTGGCACCCATGGAAAGGTATTTTTTTGTGGTCGTATTGGTCTCGAAATGGAGCACCATCGTAGTATATTTCAACCCTGTACAGAGTGAATTATAGCTGATCAGGAGATAATTGTACCAGTTGTTGACCTTCCAGAAGGGCTCATATTTGTTGTATTCGAAGTAAACCGAATTGTTGAACCTGTTGTTTACAGCGTTGAATCCCATGTCATTCGGATCATAGTTGCCGGTTTCAAGCAACTGGTTGAGGCCGAAATGAAAGGTGCCCGAAATTTTCCCGTAAGACAATGAATAGTGGTATCCCAGGTCGGGTGACTGGTGACTGTAATATTTCTGGCTCACGAAACCGTCGCCGGTAAAGGCATGGGTGTATTTTTTATTGGCAAATTTAAAGGAGGTCCCGGTAACGTTGGCGGTATACCCCTCCGTCGGCATGTAATAGCTGGTATTCATGAAATCGATAAAGGAGTTGTGCTTCAGGTTCTGATCCAGCACGATCATGTTGTAGTTGGTAAACCCCTGGGTAAGCACCTTCCTGGTTTTCCCGGTGAGGGTATCCCTGACCGTCGCCCAGGTATTGGCCGACATGCCGTTGAACACGCCGATCCCGAGGCCGCCGCTGGTGCGGCCCGAAATTTTGGTGGCGTTGATCAGCTTTGTCTGCGTGGGGTTGTCGTCGATTTTTTCATTTTCCTGTAACTGGGATGAAACATTTCCATATCCTTTTGGCAACCCGCCGATGCGCCTGGAATAAAAGAGCCCACCCTTGTTGAAGAGTTCGGTACCTTCGGTAAAGAACTGTCGCCGTTCATCATACCGGATCTCAAAAGGGGAGAAGTTATATACCTTGTCATCAGACCTTACCTGCCCGAAATCGGGGATCAGGGTCATATCGAGCGTGAAACTTTGATTCAGCCCGTATTTCAGGTCGGCCCCGTAGTTATAGGAGAGGTTGTAGTTATGTTCGCCGGGGCTGTTCTGCAGGTAGCCGGAGAGGTATGGCGATATGGAAAGACGAAGCGGCGGAACGATATCCCTGATCCCGTCGAGCAACCCGCACTGGTTTACATAACCTGAAACTTTGGCATCCACTACATTCCAGGTGTCTATTTCCCGGGTTCGGCGGATACTTCGCTGGCAGTTGATGCCCCATTCCTGGACAGGCTTTTTGGGAAAACGGATGGCAGAGTAGGGGATCTTCATTTCAACCACCCAGCCCTTGTCATTGCGCCTGGCTTTGCTGGTCCAGACGGCATCCCAGGTATAGTCGTCATTGCCATTACTGCCCGAAAGTTTGAAGTCAACCTGCACCTCCGAGGAATATACCATAAAGCAAAAGGCGTTGAGGCCGTCGTTGAAGGGACTCAGGATAAGGATAAAGTTATCGGCATTGAGCGAGTTTGCATCGCGCAGGCCAAGCTGGCAGGGTATGCTGTCGGGATGCGGGTCGTACATCATGGCCCCGACGTAAAGACCGGTATTATCATAAAGGAACCTTACCTCGGTACGTAATCCGGCAGGTTTCCCGATATAGGGCTGCCGTTGTACGAAATCGCTGGCAACCGGGGCCGACTGCCACACGGCTTCATCAAGGATCCCGTCGATTTTTGGAGCCTGGGAAACCGCAATGGCCGCAACCCTCTTTTTTTCAGGCTGGCCGAAAAGAAGGGTGAAGCAAAACAGGGAGAGGCAAACCAGGAGATACTTTTTCATGCAGTTACAGACGTCCAAATGTAACGTACGTTACATCATGTTACATCAGAAAATCGATGAAAGGCCTGAATTACTGGCTGAGCAGCTCCTGGTAAATTGCAAAGTTCTCTGCATCAAAGCAGACAAAAATGATCTTTTCAGGGATGGAATTCGTGGTAAGGTAATTTCTCACCTCACGGATGGCGATTTTTGCAGCCAGATCTTTCGGAAAGTGATAAATCCCGGTGGAAATATTAGGAAAGGCAACCGTTTTGCAGTCGTGTACCGTAGCCTGTGCGAGGCTTTTCCTGTAACAGTTTGCCAGCAGCATCTCCTCGTTGCGGTCGCCAACGCCCCAAACGGGTCCAACCGTGTGAATCACAAACTGGGCAGGAAGTTTATAGCCTTTCGTGATCTTTGCCTCACCGGTCTTACAGCCGCCCAGCAACTGGCAAACCTCCAGCAGTCCGGGACCTGCTGCATGATGGATAGCCCCGTCAACGCCTCCGCCACCCAGCAACGACGGGTTGGCAGCATTCACAATAGCATCAACTTTTAACTTGGTGATGTCTCCCTGGATTAATTCGATTCTTGTTTCCATGCGTGAAATAGTTTGAGAAATTCAGTATATAATGAGTTGTTGGTAGCGATAATTTGGTTGCCAAAGATATAATTTTCTTCGCCACAAAAGTCAGTAACAATTCCGCCGGCCTGTTTTACGATCAAAGCGCCCGCATTTACATCCCACGGGCTGAGTCCGTATTCAAAAAAACCATCATACCGGCCGCAGGCTACGTAGGCCAGGTCGGCAGCCGCCGAGCCCGCACGGCGCAGTCCGTGGCTGTTCTTCATCAGGTGAGCCAGAACCGCCAGGTAATCATCCAGCCGGCTGTAATCATAATAGGGAAAACCCGTGGCAAAAAGCCCGTCGCGGATTGCCGGGGTCGCCGAAACCCTGATGATCTCCCGGTTCAAGTAGGCAGGAGCCCCCTTCCAGGTATAAAAAAACTCCCGGTGGTTGGGTTCATAAACCATGCCCAGGATGGTCTCCTCGCGGTGCATCAGCCCGATACTGATACAATAGAGCGGTATGCCATGGATGAAGTTGGTGGTTCCGTCGAGCGGGTCGACCACCCAGGTGAATTCGGCAGGCATCAGGGCAGGGTTCTCCTCGGCGATGAAGCCGCTGCCGGGCAATAACGCAGCCAGCCGCTCCACAATCCGGCGCTCGGCCTCCCTGTCAACATAGGTCACGAAATTATGAATCCCCTTGGAAAGGATGTCGGTGCTTTTCAGCTTCGGTGCCTCCTGCTTCAGGAATTCTCCCACCTCCAGCGCAATATCGCATACGCCTTGGGTTAATTTTTCCAGATCCATCCGGTTTGGTTTTGTTACTTTAATTCAGGGTACTTTTTTTAACCACCATGACACCATGAAGGCACAATGGACACAATGTTTCTCAGGGTACTTTTATGCTAACACGAAACAACGTATTCCCCGTCTTCACCAAGGTTTTCAAGGGTCACGCTGACCGTTTGATTCACCAGTTCCGCATTGTAGGCTGTTTTTACCCTGATATAATTTTCTGAAAATCCGTGCATGAAGCCATGGGAATTGTCTGATTCAAAGAGAACGCTGACAACCTTGCCATGGTTGTTACGGTAAAACCTGTGCTTTTTTTCATCCGAAAGACGGTGCAGGGCTTCACTCCGTTCTTTTTTAACCTTGTCGGGTACCGGCTCCGCCATCTTTGCGGCAAGGGTATTGTCGCGCCTTGAGTAGGTAAATACATGGAGATAGGAGATATCAAGATCGCTGAGGAACCGGAAGGTGTCGTTGAAGTCTTCCTCAGTCTCCCCGGGGAAGCCGGTGATCACATCTGCTGCAATACAGGCATCGGGCATCAGCGCTTTGATTGTTTCCACGCGCTCATGGTAGAGCTCGCGGGTATACCGCCGGTGCATGGCTTTGAGGGTCTTGTTGCATCCCGACTGCAGCGGGATATGAAAATGGGGCAGGAAATGGCTGGAAGTAGCGATGAATTCAATGATTTCGCGGGTCAGCAGGTCGGGTTCGATGGAGGATATCCTGATGCGCGGGATGCCTTCCACCTGGTCGAGTGCGCGGATCAGCTGGCCGAAATTCTCGCCGTTATGCCTGCCGAAATCGCCGATGTTGACCCCTGTCAGGATGATCTCCCTGATGCCGTTGCGGATGATCTCCCCGGCATTGGCGACGGCATTGGCAACGGTGTCGCTCCGGCTGCGGCCCCTGGCAAGCGGAATGGTGCAGTAGGTACAGAAATAGTCGCACCCGTCCTGGATCTTCAGGAAGGATCGCGTACGGTCGCCGTAAGAGAAGGAGGGAACAAACAACGCCTGTCCGTCATGTTTGGAAATGCCCATCCCGCCGTGGTATTCATGATCATGGGCTGCTGCAGGCTCCCTGTTTTCCTGGTTTCCCGCCGGGTCAATTCCCGGGGATACCTCTGTATCTAGCTTTTCGAGTTCTTCCAGCAACCGGAACTTTCCTGAATGACCGAGCACAAGATCGACTCCCTCCATCCCCTGCAGCTCTTGAGGTTTAAGTTCGGAAAAACAGCCGATCACGGCGATCTTCGCCTGCGGGTTGAGTTTATGAGCCTGGCGGATGGCCGCCCTGCATTTTTTTTCGGCAACGGCAGTCACAACACAGGTACTGATGACATATACATCGGCCTGTTCATGAAAGTCACAAACATCGATGCCGGCATCTTTGAATTTTCTGGAGAGGGTTGAAGCCTCGGCAAAATTGACCTTGCAACCGAAATGGTGAAACGCGACAGTTTTAAAATTCATGCGGCAAATTTACGAAGGATGACCGGATTTTCCCGAACTTTGTACCAGATTCCCCGGAGCTTCTTAACCTCTTTTGCATCGGGCCTGTCAGGCCGGGATCCGGATTGCCGGTGTAATCAATGCCCTGACGGTGTGATGATCGTTTTTATCTAAATAAAGGTCTCAATGACTGAATTTAAATACACCCGGATGCCGGTAACCGGCATGTCGTGTACCAATTGTGCAGCCAATATTGAACGGAATGTAAGAAAGCTGCCCGGGATTGGCGAGGTCAACGTGGATCTGACCGGCGAAAAACTCACAGCTTCATTTGATCCCGCCATCCTCAGCGAACAGGAGATCATTGCCACGGTGAAACGGATCGGCTTCGGGGTTGCCATCGGGAAGACCGAATTGCCCGTGCTGGGGCTGCATGACCATTCCGATGCGCTGGCCCTTGAAAAACTGCTCCTTCGGCAAACCGGCGTACTTTCGGCAGGGGTCTCCTACACCGCTGAACGGGTAACCCTTGAATTCATCCCCGGCATGACCGGGATCGCCGAACTTGCCGGGGTGATGCGCAAGGCGGGCTATGACCCCGTGCAGGCAGCCGGAACCGGCGATTTCGAAGATGTGGAGGCCAGCGTAAGGGCCACCGTACTGCTCCATCAGAAACAGCTGCTGATCCTGGGACTGATCCTTACCATACCCCTTATCATATACAGCATGGCCCGCGATTTTAACCTGGCGGGATTCAGCCATGATCAGTATGTTATACTCCTGGCGGCTACTGTTGTTCAGTTTGTTGTTGGCTGGCAGTTTTATACCGGTGCCTGGAAAAGTCTGCGTGGCGGCAGTTCCAACATGGATGTGCTGATCATGCTGGGATCGTCGGTTGCCTATTTTACCAGCGTACTGGTCACGGCTGGCGTGATTAGGAGTCCTCACGTATTTTATGAAACCTCGGCAGCGATCATCACCCTGATCAGGCTTGGCAAATATCTCGAAGCACGGGCAAAGGGAAGGACCTCCCAGGCATTGAGGGCGCTGATGGGACTCCGTGCAAAAAGCGCCCATGTCATCCGCGAAGGCGTTGAGGTGGAGGTTAACATAGACCAGGTGGTCGTAGGCGATCTGGTGGTGGTCAGACCGGGCGAAAAGGTGCCGGTCGACGGTATTATCAGCGAAGGGAGGTCGGCCATTGAGGAGTCGATGATCACCGGCGAACCGATGCCTGTTACCAAAGGGCCCGGCGACGATGTCACCGGCGCTACCATCAACAGGGAGGGGCTGATCCGTTTTGAGGCGACCAGGACCGGTAAAAACACCACCCTGGCGCGGATTGTAGCCATGGTGCAGGAGGCCCAGGCCAGCAAAGCGCCGATCCAGAAACTCTCGGATGAGATCGGCCGGTATTTTGTGCCGGTCATCGTTGCGCTGGCCCTGCTGACCTTTGGCGGATGGGCTTTTATCGCCCACAGCGGGTGGTCGGTGGCCATGATGAATGCCATTGCCGTACTGGTCATCGCCTGTCCGTGCGCCATCGGTCTGGCCACCCCGACTGCGATCATGGTCGGGTCGGCCAAAGGCGCCGGGCAGGGAATCCTTTTCAAAAATAGTGAAACCCTCGAGAACGCCGGCAGGGTGAGGGTGGTGGTTCTCGACAAAACCGGTACCATCACCCGCGGGGAACCTGAAGTTACCGACCTTGGCGCCATGCCGGGCATCAGCAGGGATCTGGTGCTGCAACTGGCGGCTTCGGCCGAATACGGATCCGAACACCCCCTGGGCAGGGCTATCGTGAAGGCAGGAAAGGACAAAGGGCTTGAACTTTCGGAACCGGTAGGGTTCAAGGCGTTGAGCGGACTGGGAATCCATGCCGTGGTTGGCAGCAGAAAACTGGTAATAGGCAATCCGCGGATGATGGAGCTTGAGGGGATCGGCACGGGTATGCTGCAGCAGGATATCCTAGCCTTGCAGGCAGAGGGGAAGACGGTAATGGTTGTGGCAGAGGCAGGCGGGGCGGATCAAACCGGGCAGGGCACCGTTCCCGGCAGTATTCTCGGTTATATTGCCGTGTCGGATACCGTCAAACCAGGCTCACAGGAAGGTATTGCCGCCTTGCACAAACTGGGTCTGAAGGTGGTGATGATCACCGGGGACAACCGCCGTGCGGCCGACGCCATTGCCCGGCAGGTCGGCATCGGTGAGGTCATCGCCGAGGTATTGCCTGGCGGGAAGGCCGACGCCGTCAGGGAGCTCCAGTCAGGTGGCAAGGCAGGCACCAAAGGTACTGTGGTTGCCATGGTTGGTGACGGGATCAATGATGCTCCCGCGCTGGCGCAGGCGGATGTGGGCATTGCCATCGGCACGGGTGCCGATGTAGCCATGGCTGCTGCGGGCATCACCCTGATCAGTGGCGACCTGCGGGGGGTGGCCCACACCATCTCCCTCTCCAGGGGGACCTTCCAGACCATCGTCCAGAACCTCATCTGGGCCCTGTTTTACAATGTTGCGCTGATCCCGGTCGCGGCAGCCGGACTGTTCAGCCCCATGTTTGCCGCGGGCGCCATGGCTTTCAGCTCGATTTTCGTGATCACCAACAGTTTACGCCTGCGCAGTTTCGATGTGAAACGCTTCGGGCTACCCAAACCCCTGATCCGGCAGGTCGGGGGCCTTCTCCCGAAAATAGTGGCCCCGGCGGTCGCCCTCGCTGTCATCATCCTGGGGCCGCAATTCCTGATGTCAGAAGGGAGCATGATGAACCATCCGGGTGCGGGTCAGCAGTTACCCGATACGGCGTTGATCCTCGTCATCGGGTATGGCATGATCGTCCTGGCAGGACTGTCGGTGCTGATGCTGGTCAACATCCGCAGGAGGAGGAAGATGGTTCTTCCCATAAATAAACAGGAACGATAGGATTTGCTTTCAGACCGTCAGCGCAAGCCTTCCTTGATGGATTGAAGTTGAATAATCCTGGCTGCCTGCAGCGACTTATCGCTTCAGGTACTGCTGCCATACGATGCCCGTTACCAGGAACACCAGCCCGGTAATGGTCGAAAGGTAAATGGTCTCGCCAACTGTAAAGTGGATTAATATCAGGGATATGAAAGGCGACAGGTAGATCAGGTTGGAAACTTTTGCCGTGGTGGAGGAGAATTTCAGTGCATTCAGCCAAAGGACAAAGGTGATCCCCATTTCGAAAAAGCCGATATAGATTGCCCCGGCAAGGCCCTGCCATTGCGGGACCCTGAAGGTACCGGTCAGGACGATCGCCAGCAATGTATAAAAAAAGCCAAAGCAGAAATTCAGGAAGAGTTTGGTAACAGCTTCCCGCTTGTCTTTGATGTTGAGGATCCAGTAGAGCGCCCAGAAGAGGGCGCTGCCGACTGCGAGCACCACGCCCTCAACATGCCTGAGAGCGCCAGGGTTTGTGCTTCCCGCGGGTTGCGGCGCCACGGAAGGATGACCGGCGATGATCAGGATCCCTGCAAAACTTACCAGGATGGCCAGAATACTCATCAGGCTGATCTTCTGTTTGAGCATGGGGATCGACAGCAGCACCAGGATCAGCGGCCAGATATAGTTCAGGGTGCCTGCCTCCTGGGCCGGCAGGATATCATAACCCTTCAGCAGGACAAGATAATAGAGGAAGGGATTCAGCAGGCCGAGCAGGGCGGAATGTAAAATCTGGCTGATGGTGAGGTTCCGCATGAGGCTGAGTTTTCGTTGTACCAGCAGGATTGACAACAAAACCAGGCAGGCTGTAAACGAAGAATAGAACAGCAGTTCGACAGGACTCAGCCAGCGAAGGGAGATTTTAAAGGCCGAACCAATGGTCGACCAGCAGGCGATCGCTGCAAAGGCAAACAGGTAGGCTTTTTTCTGGAGTTTCATCAGTTTGCGAAGGTACTTAAAGATCGGAAAAAATTTCTAATTTTGCCGGACGGAAAGGAAAATAGAAGTTCGAATAACGAATATCGGATATTGAATAACGAATAATGAATTACGATTTATGAAGAAACTAGCTGTTGTTGCCCTTGGAGGGAATGCCCTGCTGCGCGGGGATCAGAAAGGTACGATTGATGAACAGGAGGAAAATGCCAATGCGACTGCTGAGAGCCTGGTGAAACTGCTCAAGCGCGACTATAACATTGTGATTACCCATGGCAATGGTCCGCAGGTCGGTAACATCATGCTGGCCAATTCTGCCGGGTTTAAGATGTTCGGGATCCCCGAAATGCCGCTGGATATCTGTGTTGCCTATTCCCAGGGGTTTATTGGTTATATCATTGAACAGCAGCTGAAGAATGTGCTTGAGATCCACGACATGGAACGCGACATCATCACCATAACCACCCAGGTGCTGGTGAACAAGGATGATCCCGCCTTTCAGAAGCCAACAAAGCCGGTTGGGCCCTACTATATGAAGGAGGAGGCCGATATCATGGCCAAGGAAACGGGTGCATTATTCAAGGAGGATCCGCGCGGTCGCGGGTGGCGCAAGGTCGTTGCATCGCCAACGCCGCTGGTCATCATCAACAAAAAGACCATTGAGAAGATTGCCCGTGGGGGCCAGATCGCGATTGCCGTAGGGGGAGGAGGGATCCCTGTATTTTACGTGTCGCCCAATAAACTCCAGGGAATCGATGCCGTTATCGACAAGGATCTCGCTTCGGCCCTGCTCGCCTCACAGATCAATGCCGACAAGTTCTTCATCCTGACCGACGTTCCCAAGGTGTGTATAAATTTTAACACTCCCCAGGAAAAATCGCTTGACCGGATGACCATAGCCGAAGCAAAACGCTACCTGGCGGAGGGACAGTTTCCCGACGGAAGCATGGGCCCCAAAGTGAAGGCTGCCATCCATTTTGTGGAACACTCGGGCAAGGATACCATCATTACAAAAACCACCATGCTCGGAATCGACAACGGGGGAACAAGGGTTACCCTGGTATAAGGATTGGAAAAGGGGCTTTTATCCTATTCCGCAAAGATCATTTTCTTCACCTCCAGTCCGTCAACCTTCAGGAGCTCATTTTCAAGCTTGAGAAATTCCTCACGGGTGCCGGTAAGCTCCATGAGGATCAGTCCGCTGCGTGCGCAGAAGTCGTCTTTTACCTCGTGAAGTCCCAGCCTGGTTTTTATCGTACAGCCGAACTTTGTCAGGACCGATTGTACATCGGCAACCTCTTTTACCCTGTCGGTAATATGAATACCGAGAATCCAGATTTCTTTCATAACCGTTGTATCAATATGCTGTCTTGTTTTTTACCGTTAAATTCCTGAACCTTATCCTGAATTCAGTGCCGGCCTGGTCCCCGATTTCGATGGTTCCGTCGAGTTGTTCAACCAGCAGCCGCACGATAAACATGCCAAGCGATTTTTCTGAATCCAGTGAGAATTTGTCAGGCAGCCCCACACCGTTATCCCGGATTACCAGGGTAAACATTTCGCCGGCATCCTCGCTGAGCTGGATTTCAATGGTTCCCTCATGGTTTTCAGGAAAGGCATATTTATAGGCGTTGGTAAGCAGTTCGTTGGCGATCAGGCCGATGGGCAGGGCTGTTTCGATATTGACATCGGCGGGGTCGAGATGGGTTACAAGTGAAATGTGGCGTCCGCTGAAGGTGCTGGTGATGATGGCGGCAAGCGAGTGGAGGTAAGCTGCGAGCGGGATCAGGTCGATGTTTTCGGACCGGTACAGATGTTCATGGATCAGGGCCATTGACCTGATACGCATCTCGATGTCGCGGATGATCCGGATGAATTCAGGGTTTGCATTGTTACGGATCTGCAGGTTCAGCAAGGAGATAACGATGGTCAGGTTGTTTTTGACCCGATGATGGATCTCCCGCAGCATAACCTCCTTTTGTTCGGCATTCCGCTGCTTAAGTTCCTCCACCTCCTTTTCCTTTGACCGGTCGCGCAGGATCGTCATTACCTGTACTACCTCTTCATCCTTGAAGATCGGAATTTTACGGATTTCCACATGCAGCAATGCACCGTTGATGTTCATCTGCTGTTCATGAACAGAATTAACACCATTCTCAAATACATCTTCAAGTTCCCGGAGGCTGGAGTGAGTCATGAGCGGAGATACTTCCTGTATGCTTTTTCCAACCATTTCAGCGGGCAATCCGACCATATCCATGCCCTCCCTCAGCGCCAAATTGATCTCGACAATTTTCAAATCCCTGTCAACGACATAGATCATATCGGGAATTGCATTCAGGGTTTTATGGTACTGGATCTCCGATTGGCGGAAAGCCTGTTCGGCAAGTTTCCGCTCTTTGATCTCCCCGTTCAGCCTCAGGTTGTTTTCCGACAATGCCTTCTGGTGCAGGAAGTTTTTCCAGTTCAGGCTCCTGAACATGAATGCCAGCAAGAACCCGATGGAATAAATTGCGACTACAAAAAACAGGTTGTTATAAAATATGAACCGGTGCCCGTCATAGGTGCCATTCTGCACCGAGGCCATAATATAGGCCACCACCTGCAGCATGCCGATGATCACCAGGGTCCGGAAGGGCATCCTGAAAAACACAAATAATCCGATCACCACGAGCATGACCCATGAGAAATAGTATTCATTGCCCGGGTCCGACTCGCTGGTATTGCTGCCGACATAATAGATGGCGGCGCAGGCAATAAGGTTCAGCACGATATAGATGAGGTGAAGCCATCGGTAAAGGCTGCGGAAATAGGTCACCAGGATGGAGAGGGTGATCACCGGAGCGATTACCCAGAATCGTTTATAAAAGGCGATTTCGGGCAGGCCGGGAAAAAATATCGTATTGAAAAAGACAAAACACAAAAACAATACCAGCGTAAAGATCAGCCCGGTTCGCATTCCGGAAAGTGACGAGATCATGTAATGCTCATGAAATTCTTTCTGGTTTTTCGTGAATTGGTCCCTCATGAGCGATGGTTATAAACGAAAGAGCATCCGTTGTATCTCAAGGCCCCCGATCTGACCCAGTTCCTGTTCCAGCTTGTCGCACTCACCGGCATTCCCGGCAAGCTGCAGGATGATGACCCCAACCCTGCTGCAAACATCTTCATTAACTTCATGGAATCCAAGTCTCGACTTGATGATATGGGCATACTTTGTCAGGGCCTGCTGGGTGAGTCCGGCCTCCTTGATGCGGTCGGTGATCAATAATCCAATGATTCTAATCTCTTGCATACCATATTTTTTTCAGAAATAGAGGTCACGTTTGCCATTTTTCAGCTCTTCAATTTTCGCAGTAAGGTTTTCCCTGAAGGCTGCATCCTCGATCTGGTCGAGTTTCTCCTGTACCAGATGGTAGCCTTTGGCCTTTGTGTCAGCCGGGGCATAATCCTCCAGATATTCAACCAGGGTCATCAGGGCATTGGGCTGACAATAGCGTTTGATAAATCCGGGAACCGAAAATTCCATGAAATGTTCGCCGGTTCTGCCGAGCCGGTAACAGGCGGTACAGAAGGAGGGAATATATTTCTTGCTGATCAGTTCGTCCATGATCTCGTTAAGGGTACGGTTGTCGTTGATCTGGAACTGTTCCAGGTCGATATCCTGGTCCTCGTTTTCCTTTTTCTTCGAATACCCGCCCAGTTCAATGTTGGTGCCTCCGTCGATCTGGGAAACGCCGAACTGCATGATTTCGTCGCGGATGGCTGCCGATTCACGGGCCGTCAGGATCAGGCCGGTATAGGGTACCGCCAGCCGCAGGATGGCCACCAGCCGTGTGAATTCGGCGTCGGATACCATGTAGGTCTGATCGATATTGAGCTGGGAGGCATACTGGATCCTCGGAAACGAGATGGTATGAGGACCAACGTTGTACACTGCTTCAAAATGGTTGGTGTGCCTTACCAGCCCCATCACCTCAAACCGCCAGTCGTACAATCCGAACAGCGCACCGATGCCCACATCGTCGATGCCTGCCTCCTGGGCACGGTCAAGCGCGGTGAGGCGCCAGTCGTAGTTTCGTTTCTGCCCGCTCATGTGAACCCTGGCATAGGTCTCTTCATGATAGGTCTCCTGGAATACCTGGTAGGTGCCTATTTTGGAATCCTTAATGATCCTGAAATCGTCAATATCCATTGGTGCGGCATTGATGTTCACGCGCCTGATCTCACCGGGTCCGCTTTTCACGGAATAGACCGTTCTGACCGAATCGGCTATGAACTTCGCATCATATTTCGGATGCTCGCCAAAGACCAGGATGAGTCGTTTCTGCCCTGAATCCTCCAGTGCTTTTACCTGCGCTACCAGGTCTTCTTCGCCCAGGGTGACCCGTTTAAGCTGCTTGTTGGATGCTTTAAACCCGCAGTAGGCACAGTTGTTCGTACAAAGGTTGCCTACATAAAGAGGTGCAAAAAGGACGATACGCTGTCCGTACACCTTCTCTTTCAGCATCCGGGCACCCTGCTTGATCTCCTCGATCAGTTCAGGATCGGTGGTATTGACCAGCACGGCGGTCTCTTCGAGGGTAAGCCTGTTTTTATCGAGTGATTTTGCAATTACTTCCCTGACCCGTTCTTTCGTTGCGGGAGCGGCATTGAGGTAACCCCATATCTCACCGGCATCGATGAAGGGTTTCATCCGCGAATCTTTTATCTTTAGTTTTTCTGGTCTGAAAATCATCTGTTATTTTCTTTAGCGTCGTCACAAAGGTACTGAAAAAAAGTGTGGACTAGTTCCGTTTCCGTGTCCTTTCTGAGAGGTAAACGCCGCCGATCACGAGGGTAATCCCTGCAATTTTCTGAAGGGAAAAGTATTCGGAAAGGAGGAAATAGGAAAAAACTGCCGTGAATACCGGGATAAGGTTTGAAAAGATATTTGTTTTGCTGATCCCCAGCAGTTTAACCGAATAGGCGAAAAAAACGAACGAAGCCGATGAGGCCAGTACGGCCAGGAGCAGCATGGAGGAGATGATTTCTCCGGTGATGGGTACCGCCAGTGCTGTTTTGTATTCATTTACCAGGAAAAAGGGGAGGAAAAGCATTACGCCGATGAGGTTTTGTATGGCAACAAGCCAAACGGCCGGGTACCTGGCTGTAAGCCTGCGCAGCGTCACCGAATAGAGCAACGCGGCAACCACTGCGCCAAAAAGGAAGGCGACACCACGGCCATCGGCAGCCAGCGTGAGACTGCCGTTCACCAGCATCAGGATCACCCCTGAAAAGGAGATGGCTATTCCAACGAAATTGATGGGGGTGAGCTTTTCCCTGAAACTCACGTAGGCGATAACCGGCGAGAAGACCGGGATCGTGGCGATGATAACAGCCGAAATGGTAGGCGTGGAAAATTTCAGACCGTAGTTTTCTCCCAGGAAATAAAGGAACGGATTAAAGAGGGCGGAAAGGAAAATCAGCAAATAGTCTTTTTTTTCCACCCGGGCCTTCCGGCCCGAAAAATGGAAAATGGTAAAAAGCAGCGCCGAGGAGATGACCAGCCTGACAAAAATAATGGTGACAGGTTCGTAATACTTCAGCAGTACCGAACTCCATATGAACGACATGCCCCAGAAAAGCATGGCGGTTACAGCGTAAAAATAGACCGGTAAATGTATCTTTTTCATCCGGCTGCAAAAGTACACCTTTGTGCGCAGGAACCAAAAGGGAACTGACCTTCCTTGTTAAAATGATAACAATGTTCTTGCGGTGCCCTGTTGTAACACATGTGTTTAATAATCCTCTAAATTATCCCCGAAGCATCAACAATATTCTCAACGAAAAAATGAATAATTTTACCCGGGGCTGTAACATTTTAAAATCACGCCAGTCCATTGTCTAAAATTGCGGAGTTTGGAAGGTCAGTATATCAATATTCATCAGGATCTCATCGACCAGTGCAGAAGGGGCGACCGGAAAGCGCAATTTGAAATCTATAAACGGTATTACAAAGCCATGTACAACACCAGCCTCAGAATCGTGAATGACAGCGCCGAAGCGGAAGATATCATGCAGGAGTCGTTCCTGGATGCGTTCCAGCGGCTGGATACCTACGCGGGTGATGGCAGTTTCGGTTCATGGCTGAAACGGATCGTGATCAACCGTTCGCTCGATTTTCTAAGGAGATTAAAGGAGATGGTCTCCCTTGACGAGGTTGAACTTGACCTGCCCGATGCATCGGAATCCTTCCCTGAAGAGGAGGTCCGGTTCCAGGTCGCCACGATCAAACGGGCCATTTCACAACTGCCCGATGAATACCGGGTGATCTTATCCCTCTTTTTGCTGGAAGGATATGACCATGAAGAGATATCCCAGATCCTCAAAATATCGAACCAGCTTTCGCGTACCCGGTATTCGCGGGCCCGCCAGAAACTGCTGACCCTGCTGCAAGAAACGAATTTTAAAAATGCCTTTAGCGCCAACTGATTATGCCTGACCTGCGAAAATATATGACTGAACATCACGATGAATTTGATTCATCGGAGCCTGATCCTGGACATTTCGGGAGGTTTGAAGAGCTCCTTGAGAGCAGGGTCCACCAAAGCCAGCCGGCGGTCAGCCGATCGATGATGCTGAAGGCAGCCGCCCTGATCCTGCTGATGATCACCGTGGCCGTGTTTATTTTCGACCTGGGCAGCCGCGAGATCAGGGAGCGTTTTTCGGCCGGAAGCCGGGCAAATGATCTTCCCACAGAGATCCGGCAGGCCATCGAATATTACGACAATCAAACCATCAAACAACTCGGAACCATGCACAAACTGGCAGCAAACCAGCTGGAACCGGGTGTCGTAAGCGAATCGGCCCGGAACCAGATCCGCAATCTGGACGCTGCCACGGAGGAGTTGAAGAAACTGCTTGCCGACAACCCCGGCAATGAGCGTATCCTGGATGCGATTATCCAGAACCAGCAAATGAAAGAATCGGTGCTGACCAACATCATCAGCCAGATTTCGCAAAAAAAATAACCTGTTATCTCTACTGTTATGAAGACAATACTAAAAATAGCCATTTTCACACTGATGTTCCTTTTCCTGCTAGGGATCAAGGGGGTCAAGGCGCATGACGAGTACACCAAAAAGATCAGGCGGGAGTTTGCCGTGAACCCTGATGCAAACCTTTTCGTCAACAACCGCTTTGGCAGGATACAGTGTACCAACTGGGCTAAAAATTCGATTGTGATGGAGGTTACCATTACGGTCTCAGCCGCTGACCAGGAGGAGGCCGATAAGAAGTTCAAAAGGATCAGCATCGATATCACCGATTCCCCGTCGGCAGTGCACGCCGTGACAAGCCTCCAGGAGAGCAGGGGATCGGGTAAGGGCCAGTTTTCGATTGATTACGCGATCAGTATGCCCGTGACGATCAACCTTGATCTCACGAATAAATTCGGAGATATCTATATCAATGAAGTTCAGGGAAAAACCAGGGTCGACCTGGGATACGGTAACCTGGAGGCCAGGAAACTCGGCAATTCAGATAATACGCTGGATATCAAATTCAGTAAAGTCAGGGTTAACTGGATAAAGGGTGCCGTGACCAGCATGAAATATTCTGAAATGCATCTCGATTATGCCGGCAGCCTTCGCCTCGACTCAAAATTCTCAAACCTGGATGCGGAAAGGATCATCGCCTTCAATGTCGTATTCGAAGGGGGGAAGCTGAACATGGAGAAATCCTCGGCGGTTGATTCGCGCTCCAAATTTTCTGACATCGATATTCAGCGGGTCGAACAAAGCCTGAACCTCGACATCCAGTACGGAAGCTGCAAAGTTCATGAGATGCCGCCCGATTTCACCCTGGTCAATATTCACAACAAATACGGCAATGTGTCGGTAGGACTTGGCGAACAGGCAAAATACAACCTCGATGCCAGTGTGAAATTCTGCAACCTGGTGTTCCCCTCCGAAAATGCGAAGTTTTCGTTCAGGTCGACCAGCCCGACCGAAAGCATCTACAAGGGAACGGTGGGCACGACCGAAAGCCCGGCGGCTAATGTAAGTGTGCACAGCGAATTCGGGAATGTCAACCTTAAATAGCGACACATACAGTTCATTCCCTGCTGAAGGTGTAACCAAATCCAATAATTACGTCAAACAACCAAAAACAAAATCTATGAAAGCTACGCGAATTTTTTCCATGATCATGTTATTCAGTCTCTTTTGCAGTATGTCAAGTCTCTTCGCCGGCTGCCGGATGATCGGCGGTACCTCTGGCGACGGGAACGTATTAAAGGAAACCCGGAAGGTGGGTTCTTTTAATTCAATTGAGGTATCCGGTGCCTTTGAAGTCATGATCAAGCAGGGAGATGCCGAGGAGGTGACCATTGAAACCGACCGTAATATCCTGCCGCTGGTACGCACAGAGGTATCAGGCAGTACGCTGAAAATCGAGACCCGGAAGAATGTAAACCACACGACGGTACTGAAGGTTTATGTGACGGTGAAGGATCTGAATAAAATTGAACTCAGCGGGGCCGTGAATGTAAAGACCGACGGGAAACTGACGGTTCCTGAACTCAGTATTGAAGGCTCGGGCGCCTCAGATGCGAAGATGGATATTGCCGTGCAAAAGCTCAGGCTTGACTGCAGCGGAGCCAGCAAGTTGAAATTTACAGGTACTGCCGATGATGTAAACATGGAACTTTCTGGAGCTTCGGAAATATTTGGTTTTGACCTGGCTGCCGGGAATTTCGATATCGAGATCAGCGGTGCCGGTAACGCCCAGATCAATGTTTCCAAAAAGCTGCACGCCGAAATATCCGGCGCCGGCAGTGTCAGGTACAAAGGAACGCCCACCGAAGTAGACCAGAGTATTTCAGGTGCAGGTTCCATCAAAAAGGTACAGTAACCCAACCTACTTCCCGGGTTTAAGATAGACCTGGATCGCTTTTACATAAATCTCAAACTGCCGGATCCCCTTGGGGGCGATCCGGCAGGTCGTTAAGGGACGTTTGTTCCGGAAGGTTTTTTCAATGGAGATATACCCTTCACTGCTGAGTTTCTCCAGTTGCACACTCAGGTTTCCGGCAGTAGATCCAGTCTTTTCCTTCAGGAAAGTGAAATCGGCCTCCTCCATGCCAATCAGGATGGAAACCACCGCCAGCCTCAACTGCGAATGCAGGACCGGATCTAGTTCACCGAGTTTGTTCATGTCTGAATTTTAATTTAAGGGTGTATCCCGGGATGATATAACCGGTCAGGACCGAAATCCCCAGTAAAATAAGCTGAATGTCAAACGAAACAAAACAGGCAACGACTGCGCATCCCCAGCAGCCGACGGCTCCGATAACAAGAGGCATAAAGCCGAATGATTTTCCTGAAATAAAAAGACCGATGCCGTAAAGGACCATGATCACAGGGTAAGCCGCGGCAGGCCCTGATTTCATACCGATAAACAGAACCAGGAACAGGCCGATCATCAGCGAAGTCCAGGTGTATCCCAGGAACCGGTCGACATAGGTCTTTACGGTCCGCTCCCGTTTTTCCCGGATGCTGTAGATGGCGGCAATGATCCCTCCCGATCCCATCAGCACCGGCCAGGGAAGCCAGCAGTACTTCGTCTGAACCACCGTCAGAAGAAAATAATGGGCCATACTTGCAAAGAATACCAACCATCCCCATAAGAGATAATGAAAACTGTTGTCGGCGATGCCATGCCTGGCCGTATTGATCATTTCATTGATGATCCGGAAACTTTCATGTTCCGAAAAATTGTCATTTGCTTCCATGATTGATCTTGATTTAGGTGATTGTGTTTGTAAATAGATTGCAAATATAAATAGGTTTATAATATAAACCAAATTTAATTATTTTTTTTATAAAACTGACACTTCGAACTGATCATTGATGGGTAGATGTTTACCCCACCCTTCAAAGGGATGGCCCTGGATTGGTACTTTGGAAATTTACTGCAGGATCACCTTTTCGAAGAGCACCCTGTCGCTGGTTTTGACCTTCAGGATAAAGATCCCGGCAGGGAGGCGGGGCATCATCATCCTGATCACCTGTTGCGGACCATGGAAATCAACCATCTGGCTGAAAACTCGTTCCCCGGGCGGGGTAAGCAGTTCCATGCTGACGGGAGTTTCCCGGAAATTTTTCAACAGGATATCGAATTGACCCTGTGATGGATTCGGATAGACCCTGACCTCAGGGCTTTCGGTTTCCTTATCTCCGATCCCGGAGCAGGGCCTGAATTCAATAATGATTGAAGCAGAGGCCTGCTGACAGGGTGCCTGAGGTATCCCCAGCAGTTTCAGGGTAACAGATGTATTTGTTTTATCGTTGATCCCCGGGAAATAGAGGGTATTCAAGCTGGTCTCGTCAGCAAAATAGCCGTCGCCCCGGGTGGTCCACCTGGTTGAGATAACCCCGGCGGCTCTTCCCTGCAGCGGGATCCTGTCGGTGTAATGACAATAGCCGGTGTCGCGGCCGGGAAAGAGGTAGGGCAGGGGCAGGGTTGTAACACCCAGGGTATCGCTGAGTATCACAGTCCCGCTTGTTAAAGTGGCAATATATTTTGTTGACTGGATGGGGGTCACAACAGGATTCCGGATCGTGGAAACAAACCCGGGGGGGATGGAACTCCACTGGTACTGGTAGTTACCGGTTCCGCCGGATGCGCCAATATCAAGGTTGACGCTTCCTCCCGTGCAGACAACCGGTGGGCTGGCTGTGGCAAGAAGGGTCAGCACACCGGAAAAGCTGAAGGAGGCGATCCTGGTTTTCCAGTAGCTCACACTGGTGCTGTCATAGTATTCCTGGGTGTACCAGAAGGTCTGGTGTTCCGAAGGGTCGGCAACCAGGCAACTATAGTCGCCCCACCGGCCACCGCTTGTCCATACTCCGGTTTGGGCGCCCCCGCCGGGGATGATCGTCCTTTCAGCGATCGTCAGCTGGTTCAGCGGGTCATTGGCCATTCTGCCGGCATATTTTACGGAGGGGTAAAGATTTGCTGAAGCAACCGAATATCCCAGGGCCATATTACCTGCTTCATCCATGGCCAAGGAGCCCATCCAGCGGAAACTGCTGTCGGGTGCGTAGGTGGATTGCTGGTGAACATACCAGTTCCCGGTGGTTCTCCTCAGTTCATACCACCGGATGGCTGTGGAGGTGCCTGCGTCGACCGTGTGGTTTACCACCAGCGATTGCCAATCCCTGAAATTCCTGAACTGGGCGCGGAACATAAGTCTGTCGTTGATCGGGTTCAGTGCGCTGCCTGTGGCTCTCTGCGGGACACTTTCTATGTTGTTCATAAAGGGGCTGACCGGGATGCGTACATAGTTGCCGAAGGTTGAACTGGCAGGGTTATTCCAGTCGGCATGAAATTCCATGACTCCCAGGTAATTGCGCTGGATAAAAAAGAAATACCCGGGCGTTGCCGGGTCGGGGAAGGTACCGCTGCAGTCGGCAGGTACCAGGGAGTAGGCATCCGCGGCCGAATTCTGAAGGAACAGGATCATCCTGGCCTGGGGATCACCGCTGATCATGGCCGTGCGGTCAAAGGCGGCCGCGCCGGTGCCGTCATAGACCATCCCGCCGGTGCGGATCCTGTTATAGGACATAAAGTAGGCGTTGTTCCAGATGCCGAATTTTGGATAGTCGGTGATATCGTTGAAGCTAAATTCCCAGCGGTACCATGAGCCTGTGGGATCGGGTGTTTGCGAAACCGCGATCATCTCATAAAAGGGACCGTTCGGGTAGTCGGGCAGGGCGAGCTGGCTGATCATCCATCTGCCGGCATTTTCGTCGTACAGCACGATACCGTCGCCATTGCTTGAATTATGCGGCATGCCCAGCCATATGAGCCCTGAATTAAAGGGCCCCAGCAACCGGGTCCCGGCTTTGTCATAGACGGCGCTGACAAAATTGACCATCTGGAAATAATGATTTGGTCCCACGGCTCCGCAGGGATCGGGGGGGACCACGAAACTGATGTTGGGAAGCCCTTCAAAATTCTGCAGGAGGCTATCGCCGGTTTTAAAGCCCTGGAATGGCTGGGTGACGGTATCGGCCCGGTGTCGGGTTTGCCGGTGATGTGCAGCAGGCCTGAAATAGTTCTTCACAGCACCCTCTTTCCAGCTCTGGTCTGCCTTTTTCAACGGGGTGCCTGCAAGCGCCCTTAACGGAGGAGAGATATCGAAATAGGAGGCAGCCGAAATCTGAGGTTTTGCGGGCTGCTGGGCTGCTGCAACCCCGGCAAAGAGCAACATCAGCAGAAGAAAATGCAGGAGATTTTTCATCATGGGTCTATGGGATCTGCCCGATTCTTTACAAATTTACATTTATTTCGCGATGTTATCGTCAACGGATGCCATTTGGCTGGTCCTTCCCGGGATGAAAAAATTAATGGCCGGGAGCAGTGCCATCTCAAATCAATATTGTACATTTGAAATCATGAACTGGCCGCGAAAGGGGTGAACTTGTCCAGCGACGGGCAGGTTTCCCAATGTAACAGGGCTGGTTGCAATATTCTGGCAGGATTTCAGAACACATCAGTATCCGGGTATTGTTTAACGCGGGGGGTCTTCCTTCCCGGGGAAAAATGATCACTGGTCAAGGATTTTACGGGATCAGGTTTTTCACGGGGTTATTAATCGTTTTCAATGCTTGCAATGAAGAAGATCACATGTTTCTGGGCCTTCTTCTTTTTTTTGAGTCAGTATTGTTCTGCTCAGCTTTCCGGGATCAAAACCATTCCGGGAGATTATCCAACCGTAGCCGCCGCCGTGATTGACCTGAATCTCCAGGGGGTCGGAGCCGGCGGGGTGACCTTCAATGTATCGACAGGCTACACGGAGCTCATAACCACTCCCCTTAAGATCACTGCAACCGGAACGGCATCAGACCCGATCGTGTTCCAGCGCTGGGGCGCAGGGGCCGATCCGCTGATCAAGCGGACGGATGGCGGAACGGTTGCCACCGGTATCGATGGCGGCGCCGGGGATGCGGTGATCAGGATTGAAGGCAGCGATTACCTTACCTTCTTCGGCATCGATGTCACCGCGACAAGCCAGGGGATTGAATATGGTTTCCTGACCCACAAACCAAGCGGGACAGATGGTTGTCATCATGTTACGATAAAAAATTCGGCCATCACCATGACCAAGGGGACGAGTCCCTACGTATTCGGGATCTATATCGGGAACGGAACAGTTTCCGCCTCCTCCTCCACCGGGGTCACTGTGACGGCCGTCAGCGGGATCAATTCAGATATCGTGATCACCGGCAACACCATACAAAACGTGTTCAAGGGGATCGTCGTGCAGGGGGCGTCGGACGCTGGTTTTTATGATAGTGATTTCACTGTCGGGCAGGCCGGGGAGGGCAATACCATCCGGAATTTCGGGGGGAGTGTTTTGAATGCCGAAACCTACGGTATTTACCTGCTCTATGTCAACAATCCAACCGTGTCGTACAACGTGATCGATAATGCCGGGGGCGGGGGAGCCGGCCAGGTTTACGGGATCTGGGCCATCTGGTTTGCCACCGTAACAGGCGATGTCGTCTGCAACAACAACAGCATCACGGTAACGGTCAGCTTTGCACCGCTTGTCTTTGCCTTGACCAGGTACATTGCCGTAACTTCGGCCGTGAATTCCATCACCTGCCGGGACAATATTTTTTCGGCGGGGACGATGACATCGCGGGGCAATGCATACATCCTTTATTTCGTGGAAAATGCAGGGAACATCCTTGTTTCGGGCAATGCCATTTCAGGGACGATCAGCAAGACCTCAGCCGACGGCGATTTTTACTGTTACTTTCACGATCTGACGATCCCGGGCAATGAAGATATTCATGACAATGATTTCAGCAACATCTCCGTGGGCGGGATCTCCAGATTCTATGGGATCTATGCTTCCAATTCCTCGGTTCCAGGGGTGCAGCATATGCTGAATGCATATAACAATACGATCTCAGGCATCCAGGGAACCAGTACCGGCGATAAGTGCGGGATATACATTTCCGGGTTCACCCATTCCAACGTATATAATAACAGGATAAATTCGATTTCGGGCCGGGGAGCGGTTTACGGGATGCGGATCAGCGCCGGGCAGGGCAACAGATCCTACATTTATAAAAATGACATCCACAACCTTAACTCCGATTCCTGGACAGAGCAGGTCATCGGGATCTACCTGCCGACCGGGCAGCTGTATTATGTTTACAACAACTTTATTTCCGATCTCAATGCCACCGCCGGCCAGGATATTAATGCAGTGGTCGGGCTCTTTCTCGGGGGAGGGGATACCCTGCATGTTTATTACAACACGGTGTTTCTGAATACGGCCAGTTCATCGGCCACCACCTTCGGCACCTCCGGGATTTTCAGGAGTACAAGTTCACCGTCATATGTTGAATTAAGGAATAACATTGTCGTAAACATCTCCGCGCCAGGACCGACCGGGGGACTGACCGTTGCCCAGAGATCTTCGGGGCCGGTGAACCCCGGTGCGTTTTCCCTTTCCTCGGACAATAATGATTATTATGCCGGAACCGGCTCATCCCATTACCTGTATTACAACCAGACAGCGGGTACCGGTTACCAGATTGTGGATGATTACAAAGCTGCCATGGCTCCCCGCGAATCGGCCTGTGCCGGTGAGAATCCACCCTTTGTCAATGTCGCGGTGCTGCCTTATGATCTGCATATGAATACAACTGTTGCAACGGCAACCGAGAGCGGCGCTGTCAGGATCGTGCTGCCCTATGCCGTGACAGATGATGTAGATGATGACGCAAGGTGGGGGGAAGCGGGCTATACGGGCAGCGGGACGGCTCCTGACATGGGGGCCGACGAGTTCAACGGGACTGCCAGCGGCTGCACCGTGCCGCCTCCCGGGAATACGCTGGCAACCGCCACCAGTCTATGCCAGGGAGAACCGGTCACCCTGTCGCTTCAAAATACCATCCCTGCTTCCGGCTATGGTTTCCAGTGGACACGCTCGCCTGACAACATGTTGTACACCAATATCCCGGGGGCCACAGGGTCAGCCTACAGCTTTTCGCCCGCGGTTACCGGGTGGTACCAATGCCGGGTGTCGTGCAGTTTAAATGCGCTGACCTCCAATGCCGTTTATATTGTTGTAAATCCCGTGGTTCCTGCAACGAACACAATTTCGGCCTCACAGAGTACGGTATGCCAGGGCGAAACGGTAACCCTGACCGCTGCCGTGAACAGCCAGGAGATCTCCCCTGTTTTTCAATGGACTGTTAACGGTTTAAACGCCGGTAACGGCCTGCCTGTCTATACCTATATCCCTGCCGGCAACGACCTGGTATCGTGTATCCTGACATCTTCCTTGCCTTGCCCGTCGGGAAACCCGGTAACCAGCAACCAGGTAATTATTACGGTTAATCCTGTCGTGCAGGTTGGCGTCACGATTTCCACGCCGGTCAACCCGGTTTGTGCCGGCACAGTTGCTACATTTTATGCATTCCCGTCACATGGAGGCCTCGCCCCGGGTTATCAGTGGCAGCTGAACGGCATCGGCGCGGGAACAGCCGCGGGTGTTTATTCCTGCACCCCTTCAAACGGTGATATTGTAACCTGCACCCTGCTGTCGTCGGAGAGTTGCACCATGGTAAATCCAGTCACCAGCAGCCCGGTCGTCATGGGGGTAAATCCCGCCCTGCCAGTCAGCATCACCGTCACCGCCTCCCGGAACCCGTTTTGTATCGGGGAGACCGTGACCATGACGGCATCTCCTCTGCATGAGGGAACAGCACCAGCCTACCAGTGGTTGGTAAACGGGTTAAACGCGGGAGCCGGTTCAACGACATTTATCTATAGCCCGGCAAGCCATGACAGCATCCAGTGCAAACTGACCTCCAGCCTTGGCTGTGTTTCGGGAAACCCTGCCGTTTCCAACAGGATCATCATGACGGGGATGGCGCCTCCTGTGATCACCTTTCCGTCCTGTTTTGACACGATCACTACCGTCAGTGCCAGCCCATACAGCCTCAGGGGAGGCATTCCCCCCGGAGGAACCTATTCCGGGGCAGGGGTGAATTCTTCCACATCCATCTTTACCCCATCGGCAACAGGGGCCGGAACATCCGTTATAACCTATACATATTCCAATTCAGCGCTTTGCACTGCCACTGCATCTGTGACCATTCATATCCTGCCAGCCGCCACATTCACCTGTGGCAGCAATTTTACCGATCCGAGGGATCACAGGGTTTATCGCACTGTTGAAATCGGCTCCCAGTGCTGGATGAAGGAGAACCTCGATTATGGCACAGCCATTTCGGTTCTGGTCCCCCAAACCGACAACTGCATGGCAGAAAAATATACCGGAACTACGATCTTCTACCAATGGGATGAGCTTATGCGGTACAACACCGCCGAAGGCTCACAGGGGCTCTGCCCTCCCGGCTGGCACATTCCCACACTTGCCGAATGGGATAACCTGCTGGCTTTTTGCAAAGGTGCCGGCAGGGCTGCAGGTCCACTGAAGGATTCCCTGACTGCTGCTGGTTTTCATTCGATGCAGCGGGGATTTCTTTACCAGGAGAACAGCTGGGCATTCCAGTCGGGGCCTTATGCCGGGTCGATGTACTGGACCTCCGCGGTATTTGACCCTGAACGCTCCGTCGCCCGGGGAATGAACGAGGCCACCTTCAGCGTTTCCCGATATAACGCTCTGAGAGGGAATGCATTCCCGGTGAGATGCCTGAAATAGTAAAAAATTTGCTACCCGTGTTCCAATTATCATTGCCTCTTCGTGCGTTATTGCACTTAAATTTTCTTTCCCCTGTGGAAAATTAAACTTTCTCCTGGAAAAAAAGATTGATCACAATTGTACCAGAAGGAATCCTTTATCCTGTTTTGTTTTAAAATGACCCCACCCGTGACCCTTCAAGGGGAGAGACACGGGTGGGGTCATTGACAATAAAAATTCCATCAAACAATTTCGCTGGTCTAATAATGATTAATCAAAAAAAAAGCAGTATATTTGATATCAGGAACTTACCATCATGAGGTTTACTAAGATTTTACTTTTCCTGTTACTGATTTCGTTCCAGGGGCTTTCTCAATGGACCCCGACGAGCGGGCCGGAGGGTGGCCGGGTATTTTCCATCATGGCCGGTGGTAACCGTTATTATGCCGGCACCGGCAATGGGATCTGGATTTCTGAGGATGCGGGGACCCTCTGGAAACAGGCTGCCGGGGGGATTTCTTCCTGCAAAGTACATGCATTGGTCGCTTCTGGACCGACGCTTTGGGCTGGTACAGCCGATTCAGGGGCTTACCGCTCAGCCGACAGCGGGATAACCTGGGTGCAGATTAACAATGGTTTGACCAATCATATCGTCAGGGCACTGTTACTCCATCAGCAGATCCTGTTTGCCGGAACAGGCGGGGGGCTGTTTTCGTCGGCCGATGGAGGTGACCACTGGACCCTCACGGGAGGTAATATTGCCGGGAAAAATATCACTGCACTGGCAACGGCAGGATCGCAGGTGATCGCAGCTACTTACGGAGAAGGGGTCCTTATCTCCAATGATCAGGGTGTTACCTGGCAAAACAGGAGTTCGGGGTTGCCCGGCCTGTTCGTGCTTTCCTTAGCCTGTGTGAATAATTTGCTCTTCGCCGGCACCGAAGTTGGCGGGGTGGCTGTTTCAGAGGATAATGGAACCAGCTGGCAGCTTTCATCCCAGGGGTTGCCGGCAGGAACGGCTATTAATTCATTGACATTTGACGGATCAGCACTTTATGCCGGAACCGGTGGTGAGGGGGTCTACTGGTCGGCGGGTAACGGGCAGTCGTGGAATGCAGTGAATACATTTCTGGCAAACCCGGTCATCAATACCCTGGCATCAGCAGCAGGCACCATGCTGGCCGGTACCGGAGGCGGTGGAGTTTACCGCTCAAATGACCAGGGCGGCTCCTGGTTTCCCCTCAGCAACAGTTTGATGGCTGCAAAGGTGACAGTACTGACTTACAAAGGCACATCCCATATGGCCGGGACCAGTGGTGCCGGTTTCTTTATATCGGGCGACAATGGCCACAACTGGGCTTCGCGGAGCAACGGCCTGTCGAACCTGTTTGTTTCTGACCTGGTGGTTGCCGGCAGCATGTTGGTTGCAGGAACATCAGGGGGAGGGGCCTATGTGTCGGATAACCTGGGAATGAACTGGAGCCCTTCGGGGAGCGGGTTATCCAATCCCTATATCACCTCATTTTGTTTCTCCGGGGCACAACTTTTTGCAGCAACCTCAGGTTCGGGGGTGTTTATGTCGGCCGATACCGGCAGGAACTGGATTGCTGTCCCGCCCGGGATTACCGACCCTGTAGTAAACAAACTTGCCGTGTGCAGCCAGAAACTCTACGCAGGGACCCAGTCGGCGGGGGTTTTTGTCTCTGCCGATATGGGGAATTCCTGGACAAGGGAGAATACAGGACTCCCGATCCAGCCGGTAACGGTGATGGCTGGAAGGGGGGAAACCCTCTTTGCCGGCACAACGGCCGGCCTTTTCAGGTTGGAGCTTCCCACAGCCAATTGGATTCCGGTACTTTACAATGGCGAATCAATCAATGTAAAAACAATAACTTTTTTCGGAACCACCGTCATTGCGGGAACCGACGGCCAGGGGGCCCTTATGTCGGACGACAATGGCCTTACCTGGACAAGTTTGAACCAGGGACTTCCCGACAGTACAGTAAACTCTTTCGTGGTAAGCGGGATGAACCTCTTTGCCGGTATTGGTGAAATGGGTGCCTGGGTCAGGCAGATGAACGACCTTTTCCCGGACAAGGTCGTTCCTGATACCGCCGTACTCAGGCAAACACTGGGGTTCAGAGACACCCTTTACATGAAATCAAGTGTCGACTGGTCGATCCAGGGAACGATCCCATCCTGGTACTCCCTCAGCAAACTTTCGGGAACCGGTAACGATACCATCATCGTAAGGGCAATGCAGGACAACCTGGGATACCTGGCCCGGTACAGTACGCTCTATGTTTTTTCGTCGGTTGCCTCGACCATCAGTTTCACCGTGATGCAGACCGGGAAGAATTTCGGCACAGAGGATCATCCACGCAATGCGGATATAAGGGTTACTGAGGATGATGCTCATGAGTTCCTTACTATTACTGCCGGTTCGGTCATAAAGGAAATTTCGCTGATCAACATGGCAGGAATAATAACCAGGAAATTATCCGTTGATGCAAAAACGGTTCAGATCAATGTTTCGTCCGTTTCCAGGGGGCTCTGTATCCTGAAGATATGCGGGGACGGCTGGATTTCAACTTCCAGGATTGTGCTTTAAATCAATTTGCAACATGAAGATACCCGTTACTTTCATTCTTGTTTTGTTGGCCGGCATGCTGACCGCCCAAACCTTCAAAGCTGTCAACGACACCATCGACCTGGTTCCGGGGATACCGAAAACCATCAACCTGCTGGCCAATGATACCATCCCTGCCGGGGATTCCATAAAGATAAACGGGGGTTATAATTTCACCAGGAATCTGGTGATCAACACCTGGAAGAACAAAGGGTGGTTTACCTATGTTGCCAACCAATGGGGCTACAGCGGTAAAATTGAAGGTACCTACATGGTGTTTGATGTTACCCTGCAGAAATCAACAACGGCCAGGATTGTCTTCAGGATCCATGACCATAGCTATGATTCACTGGCAGTCAACAACATCAATGCCTGTTTTAATGCCTCCGGTCTTAATTTTGCCCTGTTTTTCGCCGATCCCAATGGTACCAGGGGTTTTGTCGTGCCCCGGGGAAGTTCGAAGAAAACGATCTTTTCGGGTTCCATCTGGCTGGGAGGAAAAGACCAGGACAGCAACCGGTATGTGTCCGGCGAGCGTTACCGGCAGGGAAACCTGACGCTTCCCGGGTCGAAACCCGACTACTACGCCGGCCCGGTGATGGATTCGGCCAACTACTCCATTTACCAGGATACCCTCTGGAATTATATCTGGAACCTGAAAAAATCTGAGATCGACTATCATAAGCTGCATTGGCAGGATGCAGGTTACCAGCCCGTTCACGACATCCTTACCTGGCCGGGCAACGGGAATGTAAATCTCGGTGAGGCTTCTCAGCTGGCGCCCTACTTCGACCGCAACCAGGATGGGATCTATAGCCCCCTGGATGGCGATTACCCGCTGATCAGGGGCGACCGGGCGCTTTATTTTATCTTCAACGAAAATCGCGGTCCGCACCTGGAATCTGGTGGAAGCCGGTCGTTCAAGGCTGAATTTCATACGATGGCTTATGGCTGGGATATACCGGGAGATTCGGCCTTTAACAATACGATCTTCATGAACTATAAAATATACAACAGGTCGCAGCGAACCTATTATAACACGAGCCTCGGGGTCTTTACCGACCTCGACCTTGGCTATATGCTCGATGATATGATCGGATGTGATGTATATCGCGGCAGCTACTATGGCTTCAATGGCCGGGCAATTGACGGAACCGGCCAGGCCTATGCCTATGGCGCTCATCCCCCTGCACAATCTATCACCATCCTCGCCGGACCGAAGATGGACCCTGCGGGCACCGACCGGCCAAAGGTTGACGGTTCGGGCCACCAGCTCTGTAATGAAAGTGTTAATGGCACCGGTTTTGGGGATGGTATTGCCAACAATGAACGGATGGGGCTGAGCAACTTTTTTTCCATCATGTCCAGTTCTGTGAGCACCCCTGAATACTATGGTGATCCCACCAATGAAGCAGGGTATTTTCATTACCTGCATGGCATGTGGCTTGATTCAACCCATATGGTGTATGGCGGTTTCGGTCACCCAGGGGCAGGAGGATATGGTCCTCAGTGCAGGTTTATGTATCCCGGTGAATCCGATACTGTAAATTGGGGGAGTGGTTGCCAGGCGCCCAACGGCCAGAAGAACTGGACAGAAATTACAGCGGGAGGAACCCCATACGACATCCGGGGGATGGGTTCAGCCGGCCCCTTTACCTTCCGCCCCGGCGAGATGAAGGAGCTCGATCTTGCCTATGTATTTGCACGCGACTTTACCAGCCCCGACACGATGGCATCGGTCACCAAACTGATGCAGATGATCGATACCATCAGGCATGCTTTTATCACGGATAAACTGCCCGGTGGAGGATCCTTTACCCGTGTCAGTGAACTGCCGGCCCGGCAGGAAATGGGATGCACGGTGTATCCGAACCCGGCAACTTCTGTGGTGCACGTGGTATGTAACGCCCCACTGAAGGAGGCGTCAACGATCAGGCTGTATGACGCCCTGGGGAGGCTGATGGTTGCAAAATTCCCGGGAAAGGGAAACCAGGAGGTCACACTTGATCTGAACGAGCTACCTGCAGGGCTCTTCCTGGTGGTGATCCGGGGGCCGGGAATAAATGTAAGCAGGAAAGTTGCTGTTCAGAAATGAAGCGCGTTGTTTGCAAACAAAATCCTATGTGTTCTATGTGCCTATGGTGGTTAAAATCGCCTGCGCCCGGCAATGCGCCTTCTATTCCGGCTACCCTTCCCTGATCATCAGCACAAAATCCAACTCTGAAATAATGGGAACACCCAGTTTTTCAGCCTTCTTCCGTTTTTCGGGTCCCATATTGGCCCCGGCCAGCAGGTAGTTTGTTTTGGCGGAGATGGAGCCGATGTTTTTACCGCCGTGCAGTTCAATGGTCTTTTTCAATTCATCCCTTGAGAAATTCTCAAAGACTCCGCTCACCACGAAGCTCTTCCCGCTTAGCTGGTCGCCAAGCAGGGGAACCTGTGATGCGGCCATTTCGAAACTAAGGCCGGCCGCCTTGAGTCTGTTGATAAGATCAATATTTTTTGGTTCGGAAAACCAGCTAAGGATACTCTGCGCTATTTTTTCACCAATCTCTTCAGCTTCGATCAATTCAGCGTATGTTGCAGCAATCAGTTTGTCGACCGAGATAAAATGTGCTGCCAGCTTTTTTGCAACGGTTTCACCGACAAACCTGATTCCCAGGGCAAACAGTACCCGTTCAAAGCCGACCGTTTTCGATGCTTCAATGCCGTTGAGGATGTTGGTCACTGTTTTTTCACGGAATGAGATCCTCTTTTCCCTTTTATCCTCAGCCGCTTCATAGCTCTTTTCCAGCCCGATCATCCGGTCATAGGTCAGATCGTAGAGATCGGCGCAATGGTGCACGAGGCCGTTGTCGAAGAGCATCCCGATTTTTCCTTCGCCGAGGCTGTCGATGTTCATGGCCTTTCGCGAGATGAAATGTTCCAGTTTTCCCTTGATCTGTGGCGGGCATTCGGCTTCGTTGGGGCAATACCAGGCTGCTTCGCCCTCTGTCCTTACAAGGACTGTGCCGCATTCGGGGCAGGTGCTGATGAAGGTGAGGGATCCGGCACCGGCCGGACGCTGAGCCAGGTCAACCCCGGTGATCTTGGGGATGATTTCGCCCCCCTTTTCCACGAGGACCATGTCGCCGACCCGCACATCAAGCAGGGCGATGATATCGGCATTATGCAGGGAGGCTCGTTTTACGACAGTTCCTGCAAGTTGTACCGGCTGAAGGTTGGCCACGGGTGTGATGGCACCGGTTCGCCCGACCTGGAAAACGACCGAAAGCAGCCGGGTGGCAACCTGTTCGGACTTGAATTTATAGGAGATGGCCCATCGTGGCGATTTTGCCGTGAAGCCCAGCATCTCCTGCTGCCGCAGGTCGTTGACCTTGATCACGATCCCGTCGATATCGAAGGGAAGGTCATACCGGCACTGGTCCCAGGTTTTAAGATAATCAAAGATTTCGTCGACCGACCTGCACCTTACGGTAAATTCCGACACTTTAAATCCCCACGATCTTGCCGCAACAAGGCTCTCGTAATGGGTTGTGAACCGGAGATCGTTGCCCAGCAGGTGGTAAAAATAGCCATCCAGCCGGCGTTTTGCCACCTCGGCCGAATCCTGCATCTTGATACTCCCTGAAGCCGCATTGCGTGGGTTGGCAAAGGGTTCCTCGCCATCCTCCAGCCGTTGTTCATTCATTTTTGCAAAGCTGCTATGCGGCAGGATGATCTCCCCGCGGATCTCGAATTCTTCGGGATAACCCTCCCCGCGCAGTTTGATGGGGATGCTCCTGATGGTTTTGACATTGGTGGTAACATCATCCCCCTGGACACCGTCGCCGCGGGTAACCGCCTGCACGAGCAATCCATGCCGATAGGTAAGACCGATGGCCACCCCGTCGAATTTCAGCTCACACGCATATTCGACATCCTCGCCGGTGAGTTTGTGTATCCGTTCTTCAAAATCGCGGATCTCCGCCTCCGAGTAGGTATTCCCAAGCGACAACATCGGGTAGCGGTGCACCACCTGGCGGAATTCTTTGGTAATTCCGCCGCCCACATGCTGCGTAGGTGAGCCGGGATCGGCAAAATCAGGAAAGTCCTTCTCAAGGCTGATAAGTTCAGCAAGCAGCATGTCGAAATCATAATCGCCGATAACCGGCTTCGACAACACGTAATAGTTGTAATTGTGCTGCCGGAGCTCCTCCGATAATGCCTCCATCCGCTGCTTTGCCTGCAGTTTATCCATTGATACCTGTAATAATGTTGATGATGTGAAATTATGCCAGCATCGACCATTCAAAGTAATGGTAGCCGACCTCCACAGGGTTGATCCCCATCACCGGGATCTGGGCGTCGTTGAACATCAGCCGTTCGTCCCACGAGGCAAGGCTGAATCCGGCAACTTCGATGTTGGGCCTTGTCATGATCATGAAAAGATCGGCATGGTGCAGGACACCGTAGGAGATCACCTGCTCGGCAAAATCTTTGGCTGTTACGGCGGTCGTTACCACATGGGAAATTTCCTCGGCCGTAAAAATGTCGGTGATCTGTTTGGTGATGATATTCAACCGGGTTTTCCGGCCGGTCTCCTTTTCAGGCGACTGGATGATATGGATTTTAGCTGAAAAAAGCTTGGCCATCAGCTTTGCCCAATGCACAGCCTGGCGTGGTTCAAGATCGTTGCTGACCGGAAAGACAATGTTGTTATATCCCTTGTTGAAGGCGCGTTTCTGCACCACAACCACCGGGACGGGAGACTCCACCACGACCTTCAGTGCGTAGCTGCCGAAAACATGCTGAAATCCTACCTTTCCGTGAGTACCCATCACCATCAGGTTGGTTTTGATCTCCTTTGCGACATCGCTGATGGTGGAAAAGATATTGCCTTCTACGGCCATCGTGTCAATTTCAACCTTATACTTTTTGGAGTAGTATTTTTTATACTCCTTCAGCCGGTAATCGACATAATCGATATCCACATTTTTCTTTTTCAGTTCAGCCTTGGTCTCCTTGTTGATGATATGCAGGATACAGACCTTGTAACCAAGGAAAAGGGCCAGTTTTACACCATGCGAGATTGCATTGCTGCACACCTCCGAAAAGTCGGTCGGGATCAGGACAACATTGTTGTACTTTTTGGGTTGAATGGATGTTGACATAAAAATTTAGTATGATTTAGAATTACGAATTACTGCTTTAAGAATCAATCCTCTAACAAATTACGGCCCACGGGTCAGGTTAACAAATTCTTCAACTCCTCCAGGTTTCCGCGCTTGATCTCATTTCTCAGGCTGTTCGCTGATCCTGTAAAATAGGTGTGACCCGATAAGAAATCAACCTGGAAATTTATCCATTCCTTCAGCGTGGTATTTTTCATCCCGGTCAGCTGCAATTCCAGCCGGAGGCAGTACGAACGGATGAAATAGTCGTTCCGGCCAAGGTAGTCAAGGTCGGCATCACAGAGGATCTGTTCGTAGAGATGTGCGACACGCTGGGGCATCCTGGTAGCAAAAATCAATCCGGATATCTGATCGATTTCAGCAGGGGAATAGCCGAACTCAGGGAGGGTTTCCCGGGCAAGTGTGACCGACTTAGCCTCATGGTCTGTGTACTGGAAGATCATTCCGGCATCGTGGTAGAGGGCTGCCGTTTCAATCAGTAACGCAGCATCAGCATCCACCTTTTCAACTTTGCACAGGCGGCGGGTGGCCATGACAACATCGAGGGTATGCCCCGGACTGTGGTACCAGAGATCGGGACTCAGTTCTGTCTGCAGTCGCTGTATAACGTACTCGCTGGCCTTGCTGAAATCCATGCAGTGGAATATTTTTTTGTAAATTTAGACAAAAAAATGGTGATCCCCGGAGGTGAAAGAAACAAAAAGGGTATTCAGCGGATGTTTTTAAGACGGAGGATGGTTTGCAGCGGATCGGCAGAGGCAAAGATGGAATTGCCGACCACCAGGATATCGGCTCCCGAATCAATAAGCAGGCCTGCATTCTGAAGATCGACACCGCCGTCGACCTCGATCAGCACCTTATTTTTCTGGTTCTGCAGCATCTTTTTCAGAGCCACGATCTTGCCGGTTGTTTCCGGGATAAACGACTGCCCGCCAAAGCCGGGATGTACCGACATGATCAGCACCAGGTCGACGAAGCCGAGCAGGGGTTCAAGAACCGATACCGGCGTTTCAGGATTGATGACAATTCCTGCCTTTGCGTTGAGTCCGCGGATGACCTGAAATGCTTCCAATGGTTTGCTGCAGGCTTCAGCATGAATACTGATGATGTCGGCACCCGCTTTTTTAAACCGTTCAAGGTAGCGTTCGGGTTCCACGATCATCAGGTGTACATCGAGGATTTTGCCGGTTGCCCCCCTGATCTTTTGAATGATGGGAAAACCAAAGGAGATGTTGGGGACAAAAAGGCCATCCATCACATCGAGATGAAACCAGTCGGCCTGGCTTTCATTGAGCATGGCAACATCCCGTTCCAGGTTCAGGAAATTGGCCGAAAGAAGGGATGGCGCAATGAGATGGGGCATGATTGAAAACGAATTACAGGGCAATGAGACGGTTTAATTTCCGAAAAATAAAACTAACCACAAGGGCACAAGGAGGGCACAATGTGCACAAAGAATTTCATTGTGATCATTGTGTAGCTCATTGTGAACTTTGTGGTTAAATTAAACGCATTGATTCTGGGAACACGATGCTGACACCTGGGATTCGTTATCCCAGGTAAGTTTTCAGGATCTTGCTCCGGGAGGTATGTTTCAGGCGGCGGATGGCTTTTTCCTTGATCTGGCGCACCCGTTCGCGGGTCAGGTCGAATTTCTCGCCGATCTCCTCGAGGGTCATCGGGTGACTCCCGTTGAGGCCGAAATAGAGGCGGATCACATCGGCTTCGCGCTGGGTAAGAGTGGAAACAGCGCGTTCGATCTCCTTCTTCAGTGATTCGTATAGGAGGCCGTTGTCGGGCGTGGTGTTTTCCTCACTCCTGAGAACGTCATACATGGTGTTGTCTTCGTCCTGGATCAGGGGCGCATCCATCGATACGTGACGACCCGAGTTGCGCATCGACTCCTTGACCTCATTTTCAGAAACTTCGAGTAGCAGGGCAATTTCGCCGGCGTTGGGTTCGCGTTCATACTGCTGTTCCAGCTGCGCATAAGCCTTGTTGATCTTGTTGATCGAACCGATCTTGTTGAGGGGTAACCTTACAATACGCGACTGTTCGGCCAGTGCCTGCAGGATCGACTGGCGGATCCACCAAACGGCATAAGAGATGAATTTAAAACCACGTGTTTCGTCAAAACGCTGGGCCGCTTTGATCAATCCGAGGTTGCCCTCGTTGATCAGGTCGGGCAGGCTTAATCCCTGGTTTTGATATTGTTTGGAGACGGAAACCACGAAACGGAGGTTAGCCTTGGTCAGCTTTTCAAGGGCGGCCATATCGCCCTGCTTGATACGCTGGGCAAGCGACACCTCTTCATCTGCCGTGATCAATTCAACTTTACCGATTTCCTGGAGATACTTGTCCAGCGATGCGGTTTCACGGTTGGTAACCTGCTTCGTAATTTTTAACTGCCTCATGCGACTGCTGTTTGGTTTAAGCCTCTTTCCGGTGTATTTTACGTTAAAATCAACAATAGGTTACAACATAATTACCTGCGGGGGCCGCGGTGATCGCCGCCACGGTCACGGTCGCGATCGCGGTCACGGTCGGGACGGCCTTCGGGACGTGGTTCCGGTTTCCGTTCCACGTAACCTTCGGGTTTGGGAAGAAGGGCCTTGCGGGAAAGTTTCAGTTTGCCGGTCTTGGGGTCGACTTCGATCAGTTTTACCTCGATCTCGTCGCCCACCTTGAGGGCATCTTCAACTTTTTCAAGCCGTTTCCAGTCAATTTCCGAGATATGAAGCAGACCGTCCTGGTTGGGGAGGATCTCAACAAATGCGCCGAACGACTGGATATTCTTCACTTTACCTTTGTAAATCTCACCAACTTCGGCAACAGAAGCAATGCGTTTGATCTTTTCGATCACCTTGTCGCGGGCTTCGAGGTTGTCGGCAACGATGTCGACGATACCAAATTCACCAACCTCTTCAATAACGATGGTGGTGCCGGTTTCACGCTGCATCTCCTGGATGACCTTGCCGCCGGGGCCAATGATGGCACCGATGAATTCCTTGGGAACCTTCATCTGGAAAATACGGGGAACAAAAGGTTTGAAGTCGGCACGTGGTTCGGAGATGGTCTTTTCCATTTCACCGAGGATATGCATGCGTCCCTGGCGGGCCTGTAACAGCGCTTCGCGCAGGATGTCGAACGACAAACCGTCGACCTTGATGTCCATCTGGCAGGCGGTGATCCCGTCGCGGGTACCGCAAACCTTGAAGTCCATATCGCCGAGATGATCTTCATCACCGAGGATATCGGATAAAACCACATAACGCTTGTTGTCGGTGATCAGTCCCATCGCGATGCCGGAGACCGGTTTCACGATTTTCACGCCGGCATCCATCAGCGCCATGGTTCCGGCGCAAACTGTTGCCATGGAGGAGCTGCCGTTTGATTCGAGGATGTCGGAGACAATACGGATAGTATATAAATTATCGGCACCCTGGGGGATCATGTTCTTCAGGGCGCGGAGGGCCAGGTTTCCATGACCTATTTCACGGCGGCCTGTCGAGCGGATCGGTTTTACCTCACCGGTGGCAAACGACGGGAAATTGTAATGTAGGATGAAATTGACCTTGCCTTCGATGATGGCGCCGTCGATAGCCTGTTGGTCGAGTTTGGTTCCCAGGGTGACTGTGGTCAGTGACTGGGTTTCGCCGCGGGTGAAGATGGCAGAGCCGTGGGCTGCAGGCAGGTAATCGATTTCGGTCCAGATGGCGCGGATCTCATCGAGTTTACGGCCGTCAAGCCTCTTGCGGTTATCCATGGTTGCATTCCGGATGGCCTGCTTTTCGACATCGTGGTAATAACGGCCGATCATGGGTTTCTTGGCTTCTTTTTCCTCATCGGTGAGGGTGGCGACAAATTCTTCCTTGATCCCTTCGATGATCTTTTTGCGTTCGTGTTTGTTGGCATTGCCGCTGGAGGCCATGTCATAGACCTTCTGGTAGGTGGCGGCCTTAACCTTTTCCTTGAATTCTGGATCGTTCGTTTCGTGGCAGTAGGTGCGTTTCACCTTTGATTTTTCAATCATTGAAGCCAGTTCGAGCTGGGCGTTGCACTGATCCTTGATGGCTTCGTGTGCGATACGGATGGCTTCGATCATGTCGTCTTCCGAAACCTCTTTCATTTCGCCTTCAACCATCATGATATTGTCGAGGGAGGCGGCTACGATGATATCGATATCGGCATCGGCCATGGTATCGATATTCGGGTTGATGACAAATTGTCCCTTGATGCGGGCCACCCTCACTTCGGAGATGGGGCCATTGAAGGGGATGTCGCTAACGGCCAGTGCGGCAGAAGCGGCGAGGCATGCCAGTGCATCGGGCAATACATTTTTATCGGCTGAGATCAGGGTGACGATTACCTGTACTTCGGCATGGAAATCATCGGGGAAGAGGGGGCGCAGGGCGCGGTCAATCAACCTGGAGATCAGGATTTCATAATCGGAGGGGCGGGCTTCGCGTTTGAAAAAGCCACCCGGGAACCTGCCGGCTGCCGCGTATTTCTCACGGTATTCGACCGATAAGGGCATGAAGTCAACGTTTTCCTTGGCTTCCTGCATGGCCACGACGGTAGCCAGGATCATTGTGTCGCCCATCTTTACTACTACAGACCCATCGGCTTGCTTGGCGAGTTTGCCGGTTTCGAGGGTGATCTCCCGACCATCGGCGAGGGTAAAAGTCTTTGTTATTCCATTCATGTGTGTTGTCTCTTTCAGATATTAAAAGAGGCAATTATCACATTGCCTCCTTTTGATTTATAAAGAAATAAATTAAATTTATTTACGGATACCGAGCTTCTTGATGATGTCACGATACCGTTGAATTTCTTTGCCTTTCAGGTAATCCAGCAATTTCCTGCGTTTTCCTACCATGATCACCAGCGAGCGCTCGGTCACCATGTCTTTCTTGTTTCTCTTCTGATGCTCAGTAAGATGTTGGATTTTTATCGTGAACAGGGCCACCTGGGCTTCGGTCGAGCCGCTGTCAAATTCTGATTTTCCGTGTTCTTTAAATACGTTCTTTTTTACTTCAGGAGCTAAATTCATTGCTGTAAGTGTTGATTCTGTTAAATGTTTATAGGCCTTTTAAACGGGCTGCAAAACTACGAAAATCTTTTAATATCACCAAATAAATCTTTATCTGAAGGAATATTTTCAGATACCGCAGGTGAGGTTAAGATCTTCATAGCCGGATTGGCCCGGAACAAAGTTTTGCAAAAATAGGAAAAAATGACACAGGTTTGCTGAATTTTTCGTGAAAAAGAATGGTGGACAAGCCGGTTTTCGCATAGGTGATCCTCGACATCATACGTTCTGTTATGCCATACTTCCCATATGGGATGTTGAGGTAGCCAAAGGGAAGATATTTTTTAATTAGGGAAAAAAGGATTACTTTTGAAGTACCTTCACATAAAACTACCAATTATGACAAAGATAAAGGACAAGACCGTGCTGATCACCGGGGGAGCCGCCGGGATCGGCCGGCTCATGGGGGAGATGTGCTTACGGGATGGGGCCGGGCAACTGGTGATCTGGGATATCAGCAAGGAGAAGCTCGATGAGACCACACGCGAATTGCATTCCCTTCATTTTACCGTTCATCCCTTCCTGGTTGATGTATCAGACCTGCCGAAGGTGATGGAGACGGCCGCCAGGGTCAGGCAGGAGGTGGGGGAGGTGGATATCCTGATCAACAATGCTGGGATTATTACCGGGAATAAGGATTTCAGTAATTTCACCCATCCCGAGGTTGACAGGACCATGGCGGTCAATGCCAGTGCACTGATGCATGTTACCCTCGAATTTTTGCCTGGGATGATCCGGAAAGGTTCGGGACATGTTGTCAATATCGCCTCTGCCGCGGGATTGCTGTCAAACCCGCAGATGTCGGTTTATTGTGCCAGCAAATGGGCCGTGGCAGGCTGGTCGGAGGCCATGCGGATGGAGCTCGGGCAATCGAAGTCGGGGGTGAGGGTGACCACGGTCACGCCCTCCTACATCAACACGGGGATGTTCGAAGGGGTAAAGGTAAATCCCCTGCTGCCCATGCTGCAGCCGGCTGCCCTGGCGGCGAAGGTTGTGCGGGCGATCAAATCCGACAGGCTGTTTGTGCGTGCGCCCTTTATGGTCAAACTGCTGCCCTTCACCAAAGGGATCCTGCCGGTACGGTGGTTCGACCTGGTGGCCGGCAAATGGCTCGGCGTGTATAAGTCCATGGCCGGTTTCAAAGGACGCGGCCAAAAGTGAAAACATGAATTATCAATCATCATAAAAATAGCGGAAAAGATGAACGAACAGGTAAAATTGGCGGCTGAAAAACAGCGGTTGTTTTTCAATACTCACAAAACCAAGGATATTGCATTCCGCATGGCCCAGTTGAAAACATTGAAAAAGGCGATCCTGGCGTATGAAGAACGGTTGTATGAGGCATTATGGCAGGACCTTCATAAGTCGAAATTCGAGGCCTACGGCACCGAGATCGGGCTGGTACTCTCCGAAATCGGGGAGCATCTCCGTCACCTGAAAAAATGGGCCCGGCCAAAGCGGGTCTTCACCAACCAGATGATCCATTTCTGGTCGACCAGCCGGATCTACAAGGAACCCTATGGGCTAACGCTGATCATCGCTCCCTGGAACTACCCCTTCCAACTGCTGATAAACCCGCTCGTCGGGGCTATATCGGCGGGGAACTGTGTCATGCTGAAGGCCTCCGAGTATACGCCTGAAACGGCGGAGGTGATGGGGCAGATGATCGCCGAGTTCTTCCCTCCCGAATATATCACCCTCTTTGGTGGCGGCCGCCTTGCAAATCAGGCGCTGCTGGCCGAGGAATGGGATTATATCTTCTTTACCGGCAGCCCGGTGGTGGGTAAAGTGGTCATGGAGGCCGCAGCCAGGAACCTGACGCCTGTATCCCTGGAGCTTGGGGGGAAAAGTCCCTGTATCGTCGACCGGGACGCAAACCTGAAGGTCGCCGCCAGCCGTATTGTATGGGGCAAGTATATCAATGCCGGCCAGACCTGTATAGCACCCGACTACCTCTTTGTACATCGTTCGGTGAAAAATGAACTAATGGAGCTGATGAAGAAGAAGATTGCGGAATATTTTGGCGGGGACCCCGAATCAAGTCCCGACTATGTGCGTATCGCGACTGTTGCCAAAACTGAGAGGCTGGCACAATTCCTCCGGGGGGCTCATGTCGTAATAGGTGGTGTGGTGCGACCTGAATCACGTTATTTTGCGCCTACCATCATCGATGCCGTGAAACCCGGCGATCCGGTCATGCAGGAGGAGATATTTGGTCCGATCCTGCCGGTTATGGAATTCGATGACCTTGCAGAGGTGACCGGTTATATCAATAGCCACCCGAAACCCCTGGCATTCTATTACTTTTCCGATAACCGAAGGAAACAGGAGGAGATGCTGATGAAGACCACCTCGGGAGGAGGCTGCATCAACGACGTACTGATGCACATTGCCAACGACAGGCTCCCCTTCGGCGGGGTAGGCAACAGCGGTATCGGCCATTACCACGGGAAATACAGCTTTGAGGTGTTTTCCCATTCCCGGTCGATCATGAAAAAGGCCAATTTCATTGATGTTCCGGTCAGGTATGCACCTTATGGGAATAAGTTGAAGCTGGTTAAGATGCTGATAAAGTAGGTTGTTGTCTGGTGTGTTTTTTCACATCAGGCACAGTAGAAACTAAAACTGAGGAAATGCCACAGGTTTGACCAAAAAGAAAAAGCCTGAAAATAAAAACTACCCTATTTAATGTCGGATGAACTGGCATTTTCCATGATTACATCATAGAGATAACCGTAACCAAAATCCTTGTTCAGGTTGATGGTGCCTTTGAAGGTAGCTGTTTTGTTGACAGTTATACTGTCCTTGGTGGTGATGGTCAGGTCGAATTTTCCGCCAAAGTCGGTGCCGTCCTGGATATGGATCCAGTTTTTTCCCATGATCTGGGTATTGAGTTTCACAACGGTTCCGCGAATGATAACCTGTTTCCCGCTGCAGCTGCCGGGGTCTTTATACAGGTCGCCGATGGAAATTCCACCCTGAGGTTTTTCAACATGGATATCGGTTTTACGAACGATTTCAGCCTTCTGGGGAGTGAGTTTTTCCGGGGCTTTGGCAACCGGCATCTTGCCTGATGGATCCTGAACAAAGAAAACGGAAGGGAAGGTTCGGCCCAATTCCTTGCTGACGAAATTTTTCATTTCAAACGCCATGGTGTAATAGAGCGAATCACCGGGTTTAGTCTCGCATCTGACTACTGCAATCCAAATCTTGCCGTTATTTTCCTCAACCTGGAGGTAGGTGTAATTGGAAGTCTGTACCACCTGGTCTACTAAAACCCCGTGCATTCCTGCCGGTAAGGCTTTGGGTTTCGCTGGTCCGCCATTCCTGTAGCAGGTTGTGACGATAAAAAAGCTGGATAAGATAAGCAGAACGACGATGAAAATTACCTTGTTTCTGGTCATGGATGAAATGGGTTATGATGAATTGTTTTTTTTTGAGGGCACAAAGATAGAGAATATTTTTTAACAGAGGAAAAGATTGATATGTATCAGATTATGAAATTGATACATACACTATTTGGTTTCTGAAGAACAGGTGTAAACAGCTAAAATCGTTGTGTAAGGTTAACATAAAGCCGGTTAAATGTCGATTTTTTTTCAAGGGTTCCCTCATAATAGATGGCAAGTGACAGTTTTTTCATCATCCGCCACATGATATTGAATTCACCCATTTGCTGCAAGGGCATGATTTCACTCCCATAAAACTTGTAGTTGACATAACGGTAATCGAGCCCGGCCGATAATATACCAGGAACCAGATCGCGAGAAATACCGAGACTGTATATTTTACCTGTCATATAGCTTGTTTCAAGGGTCGTGGCCGAAAGGGTTGCCGCAACGCCGATACCGGGAACATGGTTGTAAGTGATGTAACCATAAAGGTTCTTCGAAGGACGCGGATCTGTTTTACTATCCCTGTAGGAAGCATTCAACCCGAGCGACAATAATTTCACAGGCTGGTAGCTTACCTGGAATGAATAGCCCTGAACGGTAGCAGATTCAAGCAGCCTGTCAACAATTGTCTTATAAGTTTCGTAATAAATTACATTTTCCCGGGCACTGTAGGAAACCGAAATGGACAATTGCCGGAAAGGCCGGTATCTAAGTGAAAGGTAAACATTCGACAATCGTGGAGAATAATCTTTTTTGTAGGTGGTATCCATAGGATTTGCGGGATCCACGGGGTTCATCGTCTTTTTATACAAGTCAATTTCTGCAGAACCAAAGAAATACAAATTATGGATAATGGAATTGGTATGTTGCAGGTAGGCAAATCTGCGGTCGGTCATCCCATGGTTTCTTTGCTCCATGAGGGCCAGGGTAGTTTGCATGCTGCCGCTTTTCCTGGTGAGGTCATACGCGATATAGGCGCCCGCCTGCAGGAGGTTTGCGTTGAAACTATAATCCAGGTTGTCGGGTCTCGTACCGGCAATGAGCCCAGCGGTAAAGTTGCCAGCTTTTCCCTCGTATTGCATCCCGTCGATAGCCCCGGCATTGGATATCCTCGGATTTATCCTCCTGCCCAGCCAGATTGTATTATGGCTGTTTATTTCATAATTCAGTGCCAGGCTGTAAATCTTTAACCCATTGAAAAGATTCTTTTTTATATCGCTCCATTGATTGATGGTGTGGGCGAATGAAATATAGGTTTCTGCAGAAAGCTTTGAATTCCCAATATTTTGTGCAACCATCGAAAAGGTGTATCTCATTCGTTCTGAATTGGCAGCTACATTCGATGAGTTGAAATAGGAGGCCGCCGAAAAATTTCCGGTAACCCTTTGAATCCTTTTTACCTTGGGTACCGTTATCACGGCGCCAGTATCAGGTTTTGAGGATGCCGTCAACGTGTTTGCCGGCTCTGTTAAATCCGGTTTGTTGATAACCGGTATGTTCTTCCTGGTTAGCAACGCATCCCCGACCTTAAGAGGTTGAGATGTGATCGGGACACATACGCTTGAAATGGAGGAAATTTCCTTTACGATAACAACCGGCATGGTGACGCCGTTTTGGCTGGTAAAAAGTGTATCTCCAATGACAATATGGTCGGTGGAGGCGAATTTGACATAGACGTTATGGGAAGTGATGTAGGACACTTTCCCTTCCCGGGCCTCAAAAGTGTTCTGGGCCTCAAGGTTGAATGAGGTGAGGATGAACAGGATGGTTGGGATCAGGTATCGCATGGTAGGATAATTAATCATTTTGCCGGATGATGGTGCGGTTCATTAGCTTACCTGCTTTTCCCTGGGGATGGCAATTATAACAGGCAGCGCTGCTGTAACTGTATCCGCTGACGCCTGAGTGTTTGTTGTTCATGGATGCCTGGGGGTGGCATGATGTGGTACAGGTGAAAATACTGTAGTTTGCTGCGTTGGTATGGCAATCGCCGCAGGTTGTCCATTTTCCGTTATGTTTACCGGAATATATGGGAAAGTATAAACCGTCGTGATTCCAGTTGGCAGGCGACCAGGCCGACTGGGTATGGCAATCGGCACAGGTTGTCGGAAACTGGGAGGTTGCATGGGGAGGATTGGTGGTCTGGTTGTAGTTGGTCTGATGACACCCTACGCAGCTGTTAGGTGTGGAAGTATTATAAATCCCGTTGTGGCATGTGCTGCAATCCAACGGGATATGCGCCCCGGCAAGAATGTAATAGTTGTTATGGATCGGGAACGTAGCCGGTTTCCAGTTCGGGACGGTGGTATGGCAGGTGTTGCATGTGGTTGGAATACTGATCGAACTGTGATTTGGGTTCGTGGTTGCATTGTAGTTTGGCAAATGACACCCTTCACAGGTATTAGGCGTTGTCGTGTAATTGCCCTGGTGGCAGGCAAAGCAGTTGGCAGCTATGGTAGCGTGAGCGCCTGTAAGCGGGTAAACCGTATTGTGGTCAAAGGTCGAAGGGCTCCACGCCGTTTGAGAATGGCATGTTTCACAAGTGGTAGGGAAATTGGATGTGACATGGTTGGGATTGGTGGATGCGTTGAACTTGTCGGCATGACATCCAAAACATAATTTTGGCGTAGTGATATAATTCCCCTTATGGCAGGTTGCGCAATCATTTGCGATGGCAAGATGTGCCCCGGCGATGACATAGTAGTTGTTATGAATCGGAAATGTCGCCGGTTTCCAGCCAGGCAGTGTGGTATGACATGTGGCACATTCGTGGGGTATATTGATGGCAGCGTGATTCGGATTCACTGACAGGTTAAAGTTGGCCGTATGGCAGTTGTAACATACCGGTGATGTTCCGACATAACCGTTTGCATGGCATTTGACACATTCGGTGGTTGCGTGGGCACCGGTCAGCGGGAACCCGGAAGTGGCATGGTTAAACGTGCCATCTTTGGATCCGGTCGGATGACAGGCAAAGCAGGCCGGGCTGTTCCAGGCATACCCGCTCACACCGGCGTGTTTGCTATCCATGGAGGATTGGTTGTGGTCATGGCAGTCGATACAGGTATATTGAAGGTAACTTGAAGGGTTGGTGTGGCACTCGGCACAGGTGTTCCAGACACCATTATGCTTTCCGGAATAGATGGGGAAGGATTTTGCGTCATGATCCCTGTATTGTGCCGGTTTCCAGCCAGGGGAGGTGGTATGGCAATCAACACAACTGGTTGAAAAACCGATGGCTGCATGATTCGGATTTGTGGTGGCATTATAGTTTGCCTGGTGGCATTCTACGCAGGCTCCCTTTACATTTGCATGATTGAAATGGGCCCCGGCCCAGGTAAAAGCATTCAGGTTGTGGCAATCGATGCAGCTGGTTGAAAAGCCGCTCTGCTGATGGTTTGGATTGGTGGTGGCCATATATTTGTCACGGTGACAGTCAATGCAGTCAACACCCAGCGGGCCAAACAACAGGAGGTTTGAAGCAGCGTTTTTATGACAGGCATAACAGTCGGCCGTGACATGGGCGCCGACCAGCGGAAACCGGCTTCGCTGGTGGATAGCGGTTATGTTGTTAACCACCCACGAATTAGGGGTATGGCACCTTCCGCAATCACTACCTACAGTTTGATTGTGCATATCGGTGTGGCACGACACACATTCCCTTCCGGCCTTGGAAAATTCCAGTGATACATGACACATTCTGCAGTCAACGGCCTGGTGTTGACCTGTCAGAGGAAATTTTGTCGTATTGTGGTTGAATGATAATTTTTTAGTATCGATTTTCCAGCCACCTGTATTATGGCAATCCATACAATTTGCGGTGTATGCGGCCCCGTGTGGAGACGGTTGTGCAAAAAGCCTGATCGTCAGTATGACCGCCAGGATTAATGATGACAATTTTCGCATCTGAACTCTTTTATTTTATATAATAAAAAGGTAATTCCATTGTTCTGTACCGGTTTATGACATTTACCGCATGCCACATCCTTATGTTTCCCGTCGAGCGGAAACAACGTTTTTTGATGATCAAACCTTGATGCCGGTTTGAAAGAATCAGTAACATGACACCGCTGACAATCCGTTGTGCCATCCTTTGCAAACTGTTTTGAATGAGTGTCTGCGTGGCAGCCTTCACAGGTTTGCGGAGTCTCCTTGAACTGCTGACGGGCTACCCCTGTGTTATCTTTCCTGAAATGGCAATCGCGGCACGGTTTCCCCTGGTGCGCCCCGGAAAGCCCGAAATTGGTTTTTTGATGGTCAAAGGTAACAGCTGCCCACCTGGTTTCATTATGACAGTTCTCACAAGCCGTTTCCGGGTAATATTTTTCGCTGATCAGTCCCTGGTGCAGGTTTGTATGACAATCAACACAACGCTTGCCGATTTCCCTGAATTTCCAGATGGTATCATTTTTTCCTGTCCCTTTGATATGGCAGAAAATGCAGGGAATGGCGAGATGGGCTCCTTTCAGCCTGAAAGTGCCTTCATTGTGTTGTTCAAAGGTGAAATTGAAATCTGCAAAGCCTTTCACAGTGTGGCATTGGGAACAATCGGGTGACGAACCCTGCCTGGCAAACTGCTTGTTATGAAAATCGGTGTGACAATCAGAACATTGGTTGTGTTTTAACACCCCCGTGATTTTTGTTTTATGACATGAATTGCAGGCGACCTTCTGATGTTTCCCTTCAAGGATATAGCCTGTTTTGGCATGATCGAAATTCAGCGAACCCTTGATGATCGTGAAGGATTGTTCCGAATGGCACTGGATACAGTTTTGTCCGAATTTATTGTTATGTACATCCTTATGACAATTCACGCAACTCTCGTGGCTGATTCCTTTGAATTCCTGGAATTTTTTCCCGTTTTTGATTCCCGTTTTATGACAAGCAATGCAAAGAACCTGCTGGTGCTTCCCCAGCAATTGAAATTTTGAACTGGCATGGCTGAATTTCGGTGCAGGCCTGAAAGCTTTGACATCATGACAATCACTACAATTTATTGAAAGCGTTTGCTGGTGAAAATCATCATGGCACGTGATACAGGTCGTGTTGAGACCAAGGTAGGTGAACTTTTTTGCCTTGAATTTCTGATCTTTGATAAAGTCGGGCTTGTGACAATCTGTACATTGTTTTTTTCCATGGGCATCCTGGAGTGGAAAGCCTGTAATACCGTGGTTGAACTTTTCCTTTGCAAACCTGACAATCTGGAAATTGACCCCGTGATGATCGCTGTGACAGGTAAAACATTCTTTGTCTTTTACCTCTGCGGAGGCATGGTATCCTTTTTTGAGTTCAACCCGTATTTTTAACTCGGTATGACAGTCGAGGCATTTTTGGTTGGATACCTTTTTCCCCAGGATATGACATTTGGTACAGTTTGACATGCCTTCCAGGTTGGCGTGAACTTTTGCCAGTTCACCGGGAGAAATCTGGGCAAAGGAGGTGATTCCGGCCAGTAAGACCGGCAAAATACTGATTACAATCGATATGAATTTTGTTCTCATAGGCAGAAAGCAGGAAAGTAACGGGTAGCAGGGGGAGGTCAGGCAGCGGCAGGGGGAAGTGGTGGCAGTATTATTGTTTCAGGTTTTTCGATTCAGGTTGATTAATGTTTTAAAACAGCTTCTCCGAATTTTTTCGTGATCTGAAGCCCGATTTTCTGAAGAAACTGGGCCGGCAGTTCACCTCCTGCAAAGATATAGACAAGGTCATTGGTGATTTTCAATTCCCCGCCGGCATTGGTAGCGTTCAGGATGACCGAATCGGCAGTAATGACGGCAGGACTCGTATTAAAGAGCATGTTCACTTTGCCGGTATCAACAGCATGTCGTATTCTTTCCTGGTTCATGGGTTTGATCCTGCTGAAAGCACCGCTGCGGTAAGAAATGGTTACCTTGTTTTCGTCAGCCAGCATCAGCGCCGATTCGATGGCAGAATCCCCACCGCCGACGATCATGATCTCTTTGCCCGAGATAAGTTCAGGTTCGAGGAGGCGGTAGGCTACTTTCTCAAGTGTTTCGCCCGGGATTTCCAGTTTTCGGGGGGTACCCCGTCTGCCAATCGCCAGCAATACTGTTTTGGCAGTAAATTGTTCTCCGGAAAGTATCCCTACTTTAAAATGATCGTTTTCCTGCTCAATAACTTCCACTTTTGCGTTCTCCCTGATTGAGATGTTGTTTTTCCTTAATACATCTTTCCAGAGATGTAACAGCTCCGTTTTGGAGGTTTCATAAAGTTTAACCTTGCCATAAAGGGGCAGATCCATGGCTGAAGTCATCACAATTTTCGATCGTGGGAAGGTGAATACCGCGCCACCCAGGGTATCCTGTTCCAAAGTAAGCGCATTAAGCTGATGTTTTTTCGCCGTGAGGGTAGCCGAAATCCCGGCAGGTCCGGCCCCAACAATGATCAGGTCGTAAGTAGCCTGGTGGTTTTTCTTCAGTGATTTTACAATGTTTTCAACGGATTGCCTGCCTTGTTCAACCGCATTCTTGATTAGGCCCATCCCGCCAAGTTCACCGGCAATATAAATTCCTGGGATGTTTGACTCAAAATGTTCATCCATATGGGGAAGGTCAACCCCCCGTTTCTCAGTACCGATACAGAGTGTAATAGCCTGAGTGGGGCAGGCATGGAAACAGGCGCCATGCCCGATGCACTGGGAAGCATTTATGGTGGTAGCCTTGCCATTACGAATCCCAAGAATATCCTTTTCGGGACAGGCTGCAATACAGGCACCGGTCCTGATGCAACTGCCCTCGTCGACTACAGGATGCAGGGAAACAGGTTCATACATGCCTGTGAGCTTCGCCACAGCTATCTTTTCTTCTACCTTTTTTGAGTCACGGCGCTGTTTGCGCAGGTAGAGGATGATCACCACCAGGCATAGCAGGATCGCCACTGAATAGACTGCAAACTTTTCGACGAGTAATTCCATTGTTAAAAGATCCAGCGATAACCAAAAGTAATTGTCACTCCAACGTGGATGATCATGATAATGAGCATGACGAAGGCAAATGGCAGGTGAGCAACATGCCAGTATTTGAACATATTCTGCATTACCACCAGCCTTTCAATTCTTTTATGCAGCGAAATGTCGCTCCTGACAAGGGCAAGTACCTGTTTTTGTTGTGCCTGTGGAACACCATTCGTATCGAGTACTGCCTTAACATCCCGAAGTTTATTCCTGTTTGCAATATAGCGGTTGAAATAGCCTGCCAGGAAATTTTTATGGATGGGTTCAATTCGTTTCCTGGTGGAATCAATAATGATATTGTAGCTTTCATTGTCAAGAGAAACAAGGGTTTTAATCTGGTCACTGATGTTCCCGGTCATTTCCCTTACTTCATTCAGGCTGAGTTCACGTCCTTCAATGGTCCGTGGTATCTGGATATAGATAAACCGGCCAACAACCCCGCTCAGGAATACGGCTACCATGCTCCAGAAACTGATTGCAACCAGCCCTCCGAACTTGAAGGAGGTATGATAAAGCACCAGGATCGGGCCCAGGGAGCATAAAAAGATATGAAATTCAAGCCAGTGTTTTAAAACCCCAACCCTGCCAAATGCCCTGAACCTCTTTCGGGCCATGTAAAAAACAACCCCGATCAGCATCAGAAACGAACCGATAATGCCGAAACCATGCCCCCATATAGCACTTGGTTTAAGTAAATTATCTGCCGCGTGAAAGGGTCTCTCCTCGATTCCAAGACGGTAATAGGGGAGGCCAATATAAAGGATAGCAAAAAAAACAGCTATCACGATTATGGATAAAACCGCTATGTAAATGAGATGGAAACATTTTGACATAGAGAAGGAATGTGAGTATAATTAATCTTTTAAGGCGAGAATAATTATTGGGATTGTCAAAATTAACAATAATATTTTCACAGAATGCAACCAGGGTTTATTGAGAATGCTTCTGAATAAGGGAGCGGATCAAATATGTCTGAAGATGTTCCAGGCTAGTTCAGCCTGGGTAATCAGCATCTCCATCCCGTTGCAGGTACCGGTGTGCCTCTCTTTTCCCATCTTCAGAAACATTGTTTCCCCGGGGTTATAGACAAGGTCGTAGAGAAAATGGTTGCCTGTCAGGAGATGATAGGGAATTGGCGGGTATTGTTCAATGGTGGGGAACATCCCCATGGGGGTTGTATTGATGATGAGATGATGACCGGAAACAACTTCCTCCGTTAAATCCCGGTAGGAGAGTATTCCGGTTCCAGTTTTTTCCCTGGAAACAAAGCTGAAGGGTATACCTTTCAGCTTCAGCCCCCAGGCAACTGCCTTGGATGCTCCCCCGGTGCCGAGGATCAGGGCACGGATGGCGGAAATCCCGGCGGGCAGGGTTTGAAGGAAACCTTCTGCATCGGTATTGTATCCCTTCGTATGAATTCTTCCACCGGTACGTGTGATGCAAACCGTGTTGACCGCCCCGATTTCCAATGCCACGGGATCAAGTTCATCGAGCAGGGGAATGATCTGTTCCTTATAGGGAATTGTGACATTAAGTCCTGTTAATTCAGGGATGCTGACGATAAGGGATGGTAATTCAAGGATGGTTGTTAATGGAAAAAGGTGATATGACCAATTCACCTCACCCTCTTTTCTGAATTTTTCATTGAACCAGACCGCTGACCAGGAATGACCCAGCGGATACCCGATCAAACCAAGCATATTCTTTCCCGTTTCCATAAGGCCATAACCTGTCGTAAATGTCACTGCCTGCAACCAGGCTGCCGGTTCATTTAGGCTGGAATTGCTGGAATTTTGCCGGCAGAAAGGTGAAAAATGTGTCGCCGCGAAGGCCCAGCCTGAGGGTTTCAAGCGGAATGAGTTCTGACGGGGCAATATTTCCGAGGTTCACGTTGGCTCCGAAATGCTTGATAAACCAAACCTGCTGGGGTTTCAGCGGGGCTTCCCAGAGCAGCTGGCCGGCCGGCACTTTTGCCAGGATCTTGTTGATCAGTGCCACATGGGCCTTGCCCGTTGGGCGGTAGATGCCGACATTGCCGCTTTCGCGGGCTTCACCGATAACCTTGTACGACCCGGCCTGCAGCTCTTTCTGCATCATCTCTATCCATCGGCCCGGGGCGATGAGGATCCCCGATTCCTTGGAGCCGACTTCGGAAAGAACCGTAAAGTTTTTGGAAAGTTTATGGATATATTCGCATTTCACATCATGGTCCATGATCATCGACCCGTCGGAAACCTCAACGGAATCAAGCCCCAGCTGGTCGATGTACATCAGGTATTCGTCGAACATGTTGCGGATCACGAAGGCTTCGAAAAGCGTGCCTCCCACATAAACCCTGATATCTGCCTGCTGATATATCCTGACCTTCTCACGCACTTTGTTCCCTGCAACCGATGTGCCGAAGCCAAGTTTTACAAAATCGGCCAGGTGGCCGGCGGTCTCAACAAAATCTTCCGCTTCACGAAGGCTGAGTCCTTTATCCATCACCATGGCAATGCCGGTTTGCCTGGGCTTGCTGCTGCGTTCAGGCAGAAATGGGAGGTTGATCTGAGTCATAGGTTGTTGGTATTTTTAAATCCGTCAATTATTTCTGCAACCAACGGGTGGTTTTTCGCATCGGGGAAGGTGGTAAACAGCCTGTTAACACCCTCATAGTCCATTTCCAGCCCGGTGAGCATGGTTTCAGTTCCCTCCTGGTTTTTCCCCATCATCAGCAGGTAATAGGACATGGCAAAGTAGAAGTCAACATTGGCTTCATGATGGTGCAAACCATCCCGGAGCACGGACCAGGCTGTTTCATAGTCCTTCTGGTCGGCATACACGACCGAGAGATCCAGCCAGATATCGGTATCCTCGGGATCGAGTTCAACCACCTTCCGGTAGGAGGCGATCCCCTCGTCGATTTTTGAAAGTTTAATCTGGATATCTCCGAGGATAAACCAGTATTCAGGGATAGAGGGGGTAAGTTTAATGGCTTTCAGAACGTAAGGCAGGGCCGACTGCGGACGGCCCAGCTCATCGTGCGAGATGCCGATACCCAGCCATGCGTCTGCAAACTCGGGATCGAGGGCCACCGCTTTCTGGTAATATTCAATGGAAGCATCGAATTTCTTGAGTTTTTCGTAGCATTCGGCAATATAATAGTAGGTTACCGGTTCAGGATCTTCGTAGTAGAAAGTCTCAAAATAGGTCTCGATGGCCTTGTCAAACTTGCCGATATTCGCATAACAATTTGCTTTGTTGAAATAGGCGGAGGAAAATGTTTCATCGATGGCAAGCACGTAATCGTAGGCATCGATAGCCTTTTCATAGAGGTCGATGTTGCTGTATGCAATTCCCAGGTTGAACCAGGCTGCAACGGAATAGGGTTGCTGGTCGAGGAAGGAGAGCAGCCAGTTTATTCCCCGTTCGGTTTGCTGGGAGACTTCACAGCAAAAGGCAAATTCATACAGGGCGGCATCGTTTTCGGGATTAAGTTCGAGGGCTTTCAGAAGAAAGTCGATCGCCTGGTCATATTTGCCCAGGTTTTCATATTCAAAAGCGATACTTGCGTAAATGTCATCAACATAATCGGCCCCGTCGATTGCTTTTTTAAACTCTTCGATAGCCTTTTCAGGTTTTTCAAGCTGACTGTAGATATTGCCCTTGGCGAGAAACACTTCGCTGTCGGCATTGGGCGACTGATCCATTTCCTTCAGGATCCGCAGCGCCTCCCGGTCCTTTTTTGCATTTACCTGGAACTGTGCCAGTTTTACAAGGACAGAAACGCATCCGGGATGCTGTTCCAGCGCCAGGTGGATGGTCTTTAAGGCTTTTTTCTGTTCGTTCTTGAAAAAATAATATTCTATGATCTCCTCGAATTCATCAACATCAAAGAAAAAATGCTGGTTCTGCTGGACCATTATCTCAAACCGCCCCACCAGGGAGAGGGTTTCACGATCAAAATAGGATTCAAAAGGCTCTTCCATTCAGCAGTTTGTCATGCCTTTTCAACAAGGCCGGAGTTTATGCAAAATTACGAAAAAAAGAGTTGCAGGGCGGGACACATGCTTCCTGATTTCATTTTTTATTAACAGTAAGGGTTATAATTGGTAAAACCTTTACATTTGTGAGAAAAAACAGATGGCCTTAATAAAATCCATTTCCGGCATCAGGGGAACCATTGGCGGGAAGCCGGGTGAAGGACTCAGTCCGGTTGACATTGTCAGGTTCACGGCCGCGTATGCTGCCTTTCTTGGCGAGGGGAACAGCGGGCGGAAACTGCATATCGTGGTGGGCCGTGATGCCCGTATTTCGGGGGTTATGGTGAACAACCTGGTTGTCGGGACATTGATGGGGATGGGAGCAGATGTACTGGATATCGGACTAACCACCACACCCACCGTCGAGATGGCGGTCATTGACCGTCAAGCCTCCGGGGGAATCATCCTTACGGCCAGTCATAACCCGGCACAATGGAATGCATTGAAACTGCTGAATGACAAGGGGGAGTTTCTCTCCGCTGCCGATGGTGAGAGGATCCTGGCACTGTCGGAAATGCCGGATTTCAGTTTTGCCCCGGTAAACGACCTGGGCATCTATGAAACCGACGACACCTGTATCAGCAAACATATTGAAAAAATTCTGGCCCTGCCGCTTGTTGACACGGAGGCTATCCGCAAAGCCGGCTTCAGGGTGGTCATCGATGCCGTAAACAGTACCGGCGGCATTGCCATCCCGATGTTGCTGAAGGCGCTGCATGTTGCCAAAACCGACCTGCTGTACTGCGATCCCACCGGCCACTTCCCGCATAACCCGGAGCCGCTTCCCGAGCACCTCGATGATATCTGCAAAGCCGTTGTCAGCAACAAGGCCGATCTTGGATTTGTAGTTGATCCCGATGTTGACAGGCTGGCCATCATCAACGAGATCGGGGAACCCTTCGGCGAGGAATACACCCTGGTAGCCGTGGCCGATTACGTACTCAGCAATACCAGGGGGAACACCGTTTCAAACCTCTCCTCCACCCAGGCCTTGAAGGAGGTGACCGAACGCGCAGGAGGATCATACTTTGCATCGGCAGTAGGCGAGGTGAATGTGGTTGAAATGATGAAAAAGGAGAATGCCGTGATCGGCGGCGAGGGTAATGGTGGAATCATCTACCCTGACCTGCATTATGGTCGTGACGCCCTGGTAGGCATTGCCCTTTTTCTGACCTTCCTGGCCCGCTCGGGGAAAAAATGTTCGGCATTAAGAGACAGCTTTCCCGATTATTATATCTCAAAGAACAAAATCGAGTTTTCTCCTGAGATGGATATTGACAGGATTCTTGCCGCGATAATCGAAAAGTACAAATCCCGGCACATTATCACCATCGATGGCATCAAGATCCATTTTGACAACGAGTGGGTCCATCTGCGGCGTTCAAATACGGAACCAATTGTCAGGATCTACGCGGAGAGCGACATGCTTGTCAAGGCTGAGAACCTGGCCAAAAAGATCATCAACGACTTCAAGGAAATTGTTAATGAATGCTGACCCCTATGCCACGAAAAAAAGCGAAAAAGGCACGCAAGCCGCTGAAATTCAAGACTATTACCCTGAAAGTAACCACGAAGCAGAAAAAGTCGCTGGTCAACTATTGCAAATCACGTCGCACAACGCCGATAAAACTGATTAAAAAGGCGATCCGGCCTATGCTGGACAACTATGCCGGGTTAAAAACAAACAATTTGCCGCCTGTTGCCGTAAACCAGCTGGAGTTGTTCTGATACCTTGAGGATGCAGCTATTTTTGTTTTAAGACAGATTCGTAGGGAGTCCTGTTCAGGATTGACCGGCCGAGTGTTACCTCATCCGTATGTTCCAGCTCATCGCCAATTGAGATTCCACGGGCGATGGTGGTAAGGGTGAGATTAAAACCTGTAAGTTTCCTGAAAAGATAGAAATTCGTGGTATCCCCTTCAATGGTGGTAGGCAGCGCGAGGATGACCTCTTTCACCATGCCGGATCCGAGTCTCGCGGTGAGGGCATCAATGTGAAGTTCATTGGGCCCGATCCCGTTCATCGGGGATATGATCCCTCCCAAAACATGATAAACGCCACTGTACTGCCCCGTATTTTCGATGGCCATTACATCCCGGATATCCTCCACGATGCACAAAACCGTGCGGTCTCTTTTGGGGTTTGCACAGATAGCGCAGAGTTCCTGATCGGAGATATTCCTGCATTCAGTGCAATAAATAATCTCATTACGCATTTTAATGACAGAGTTTCCAAGCGCCTCTACATCGGCCAGGTTCCTTTTAAGCAGGTGTAATGCCATCCGCAGGGCCGTTTTACGGCCGATACCAGGCAATTTGGCCAGCTCATTGACTGCCAGTTCCAACAGTTTTGACGGGTAGGTTTGCACGCGAAATTATATTTACTTTGCAAATGTAATTTTTTAACGATTATGGTCAGGTTATTCGTAGTTGTCCTGTTCACTATTTTTTCCGGGTCCCTCATGGGGCAGGATACCGTGAACCAAAAGGATCAGCAGGGCAGGAGACAGGGGGTCTGGCATAAGGTCGACTCGGCCGGCCGGCTGATATACAATGGTCATTTCAAAGATGGTTACCCTGCAGGTGAATTCCATTATTTTTACCCGGATGGCAAATTGAAAACCCTTTCTGTTGTCTCTCAGCAGGGGACCAGGGCGATGACATCATCCTATTTTCCAAACGGAAGGAAGATGGCCACTGGTTTGTATATCAATGAAAAAAGAGATAGTACCTGGCTGTTTTTCAGTGAAGCCGATGGGGCGATGGTGGCTGAGGAGCATTATAAAAATGGCCTTATCAACGGGTTCTCCAAGGTGTTTTACCCCGAAGGCGGATTGTCGGAACAGTATTTCTTAAAAATGGGAATCCGCGACGGACTTTGGGAACAGTACTATACCGATGGCAAACTCAAGCTTCGCGGGGGTTACAAGGCTGGGGAGAAACAGGGTTTTTTCAAAACCTACTATGGATCCGGTCAGGTAATGATGTCGGGTCAGTACAATGCCGGGCACCAGACCGGCATATGGATCAGTTACAATGTAAAAGGTGTAATCACCAAAACCGAGATATACGACAACGGAAGGCTGGTGAAAACGGAAGAAGCGAAGAAATAGAGATTCTAACTGTTTTTGAAGATCAGCGCCCCCTTTTCCTCTTCGATCATGATTTCAGCATCACGGTCAACGCTCCCCGAGAGGATCAGTTTCGAGATTTCATTCAGCACCTGTTTCTGGATCACCCGTTTAATCGGCCGGGCACCATACTGTGGGTCATAGCCGAGACTGGCGATCCATTCGATGGCCCCGGGGGTTACAGACAGGGTTATCCCATTGCTTTCCAGTGATTTTTGTACCAGGCCGAGCTGCAGTTCGACGACCCGTGTGATCTCTTTCCTTGTCAGCGGCTGGAACATGATAATCTCGTCAATCCTGTTGAGAAATTCGGGACGGATGCTTTTTTTCAATAGTTCGAGAACCTGGTCACGGGTTTTGCCGATCAGCTCCTCCCTGTTTTTGTCATTGACATTTTGCAGGTTTTCCTGGATAATGTGCGAACCGATATTAGAGGTCATGATGATCAGTGTGTTTTTAAAATCGACCGTCCGGCCTTTATTGTCGGTGAGCCGGCCATCATCGAGAACCTGCAGCAGGATGTTGAATACGTCGGGATGGGCTTTTTCAATTTCATCGAAAAGCACGACAGCATAGGGTTTTCTCCTTACAGCCTCGGTAAGCTGGCCGCTTTCCTCGTACCCCACATAGCCCGGGGGGGCGCCGATCAGCCGCGAAACCGTATGCCGTTCCTGGTATTCCGACATGTCGATGCGGACGATACTGTTTTCGCTGTTGAAGAGCGTTTCGGCCAGTGCCTTGGCCAGTTCTGTCTTGCCTACCCCTGTTGTGCCGAGAAAGATGAATGAGCCAATGGGGCGTTTGGCGTCCTGCAGGCCTGCCCTGCTGCGCCGGATGGCATCGGCAATGGCGCCGATAGCTTCTTCCTGACCAACCACCCGCTTGTGAAGTCCGGCCTCAAGGCTGAGCAGTTTCTGCCGTTCACTCTGCAGCATCCGCGTAACCGGGATGCCTGTCCACCGGGATACGATTTCGGCGATCTCCTCAGAGCCCACCTCCTCGTTGACCATGGGTGAATCTTTCTGGATCGAGGCAAGCTTTTCGGTGATCTGTTTCATCTCGTTTTCCGTTTGCGGGATGCGTCCATACCTGATTTCGGCTACCTTTCCCAGGTCGCCGCCGCGGTTTGCCTGGTCGGCTTCGAGTTTGAGCGATTCGATAACATTTTTCCTCGACTGGATCTGGTCGACCAGCTCCTTTTCAGATCTCCATTTAGCCCTGAGATCCTTTTGATCCTCCTTCAGGTTGGCAATCTCCTCCGTCAGCTGTTTCAGCCGGTGGTCGTCGTTTTCGCGCTTTATCGCCTCACGCTCGATTTCCAGCTGACGGATTTTGCGATCTGCCTTTTCGAGTTCTTCCGGTAATGAATTGATCTCCATACGGAGTTTGGAGGCGGCCTCGTCGATCAGGTCAATGGCTTTGTCGGGAAGAAAGCGGTCGGTGATGTATCGCTGCGACAGCTCCACTGCCGCAATGATCGCCTCATCCTTGATCCTTACCTGGTGGTGGGTTTCATAGCGTTCCTTTAATCCCCGGAGGATCGAAATGGCATCGTCCCGGTCGGGTTCGTTTACCATGACCGGCTGAAACCGTCGTTCCAGCGCCTTATCCTTTTCAAAATATTTCTGGTATTCCTTCAGCGTGGTTGCGCCGATGGCTCGGAGGTCGCCGCGGGCCAGGGCCGGTTTCAGGATATTGGCTGCATCCATGGCTCCTTCGCTTGCACCGGCGCCTACCAGGGTATGTATTTCATCAATGAACAGGATGATCTCGCCGTTTGACTGCATCACCTCTTTCACCACGCTTTTCAGCCGTTCTTCAAATTCGCCCTTGTATTTTGCGCCGGCGATCAGCGACCCCATATCGAGGGAATAGATCTGCTTTGATTTCAGATTCTCCGGGACATCCCCGTCGATGATGCGGTGTGCGATCCCTTCGGCAATGGCGGTCTTCCCGGTTCCCGGTTCGCCGATCAGGATCGGGTTGTTCTTGGTGCGGCGGGTGATGATCTGCAAAATCCTGCGGATCTCCTCATCCCTTCCGATGACCGGGTCGAGTTTGCCACTGCGCGCAAGATCGTTCAGGTTGCGCGCATATTTGTCGAGGGCCTGCCAGGTCTCTTCTGCATGCTGGCTGTTCACGCTGTTTCCCTGCCGCAACTGGCCGATCGCCGTTTTCAGGTTGCTTTCGGTTACGCCGTTGTCTTTCAACAATCGAGATGCCGCATCGCCTGCCGATAATAGACCCATCAAAACATGCTCGATGGAGACAAATTCATCCTTCATCTCCTTTGATCGGGAAATGGCATGCTGCAGCGACCTGGTTGCTTCCGAGGAAAGATACTGTTCTCCGCCCGTTACCACTGGCAGCGATGCCACCATTTTATCCAGGGCCCTTGAAAATATTTCGACATTTACATTTAATTTTTTAAGCAGGTAGGGGATAACATTATCGTCGACCATCAGCAAGCCCTTCATCAGGTGAATGTTTTCAACCGGCTGGTTACGGCAGGATTCTGCAATTTCCTGAGCTTTCTGAATTGCCTCCTGTGCCTTTATCGTGAAATTATTGAAATTCATAGGTTCTCTTTTTTCTGGTTACAGTAGGATGCGTCAAAAGTGCTGCCATCTGCTAAAAGGTGGGGAAAACAGGAAATAATGTCATTCATTCCGATATTTTCCCGCCTTTTTGACGCTTTTTACCTAACTTTGCAGATATTTGTGAATAGTTTAACACGTGAAGAAAAAGACCCTGGTTCTAGGCGCTAGTGCAAATCCCGAAAGGTTTTCATTCATGGCAGTGAGGAAGCTCAAGTTCAGCCATGTACCCGTTGTTGCCGTGGGGTTGCGTGAAGGAGAGATCATGGGGGTCAGAATTGAGAAGCCCTTCCCGAAATTTGAGGCGATTCATACCGTTACCCTATACATCGGACCAAAAAATCTGCCGGCCTATTATGACTATATTTTGGGGCTGAAACCCAAAAGGGTCATTTTTAACCCGGGTACTGAATGTCCCGAGTTTGCCGCGATTCTGACAGATGCCGGTATTGAGGTGGTTCATGCCTGCACGCTGATCATGATCTCCAACAATCAATACTGATTATACTAATTGGCCTGATTTGATCGTTTGAGTTAAAACAGGGTCTGAATCAAAGAAATTCTTATTTTTGCGACAGTATTGCACCACCAGATGAAACATCTCCTTTTAATATTTTCTTTTTTTGCCAGTTTACTTGTTACGGGCCAGGTTGTCGTAAAGGTTAAACCTGCCGATACCACCCGCTGTTTCAATGACAGTATCAGGTTTACCGCCTTCGTAACGGGGGCAGGGACATCCGTTATTTCCTATCACTGGCAGAAAAATTTCATTGATATCACCGGCGCAACCGATTCAACCTACCTGGTCGGCCCGGTAAAGGTCAGTTCTCCCGGCCTGTACCGTTGCATCGTTACCGTTAACGGGGTAAACGATACCAGCAACGATGCACAACTGCGGATGCATCCGAAGATGAAGCTTGACACATTTTACCGGTATAACCCGCTGGGATGTGCCAGGATTGACACGACCTCCAACCCGTTATGCATCGGGCAATACAAGACACTCGTTTCAGGCGGCACCCGTTTTAAAAATTATCCACCCTATATTTATGACTGGGCTGGCGGGTTTTCGCAGGATACCATTGCCTTTGGCCTTTGTCCGGGCCGTCCGATAGCCTTTAAGGTAACCGATTCACTTGGCTGTTCGCTGGATACGGTTTTTCGTATAGAAACCTTGTTGTCGCCAAAGGTTGAATTTGAGTTTATTCCCAAGGATACGGTCGTGTACCTGACCAATCCCACGATCCAGGTTGTTTTTAATGATACGATGAAGCGGCACATATCCAACTGGACCTGGAATTTCGGAGACGGGGTAAAGGTTGCAAACCTGAATCCTGTATCTCATACATATGCCCAGTCGACCAAACCGGGGCAGATTGCCGTGAAACTCAGTTTTACCGATTTTAATGGCTGTGATTCGGTGATTATCAGGGTCATCGATCTGAAGATTGCCGACCTGAAGATTACCAACCTGGTTACCCCGAATGGTGACGGTTCGAATGACGCATTTAAAATCCAGCTGAAGGACGGGAATGCAACGGATGATTTTCGCATGGCTTACCTGAGCAACGAATTCACCGTATTCGACAGGTGGGGAAAAAAGATCTACAGCAAAACCGACTATAAGAGTGAAGACTGGGATGGCGCCAACCTCCCCGACGGAACCTATTTTTATATCTTGTCCTGCAAAGGCCAGTACGGCACCGATGTAATGAGAGGTTCGGTCACGCTGCTGCACGAGAAATAATTCCCATCTTCGTTCTATCTGAACAGCAGCCCGGCATAGAAACCCGGTTTTGTCAACTTTTCCTTCACATCTTCACTGGTAAACATTGCCGTGAGCAATTCGCGGACATCCCTGTTTTTTCTTGCTTTATCGACAACCATATTAAAAAGCCAGGGTGACCGGGCCAGACGTTGCATGATGGTGGTGGTTCTGAATTCCTGCCCGAAACGGCGCCTGATGCGCTGATCGAATCCGGACAATGCTTCTGCTGAAAAATCCTGGCTGGTAAAGTTTTTTCCCAGTATTTCTGCGGCAATTTCCCCGCTGGCCATCGCATTCCCGATGCCTTCGCCGCTGAATGGATCCACGAGAAAGGCAGCATCGCCCAACAGTACATACCGGTTGCCTGAGCGGTTAACATGGTAGCTGCCCAGGGGCAGGGTATGCGCTTCGGCCCTGCTGACCGCTTTTGCATGCTGAAACCTGGGTGCCAGCAGCGGGTGAGAAGTTACCAGGTTGTCGAGGAGGCGGGTAAGGTTCTCCTTCCTGTTGACGAGCTGGTTCTGCATTATGCCAAATCCGGCATTTACCTGGCCCCTGGAGGAGGGAAAGATCCAGAAATACCCGGGAAGCAACATCTTCAGAAAGATAAGCTCGATGAAATTTTCAGGATGAAGGCCGGCCACCCCCTCGTAGTAGGCGCGGATTCCGACACAGAAATGTTGCCTGCCGGCCGTTCCTGATGTCAGCCATTTCCTGGTGGCTGAATGGACCCCGTCGGCGCCGGCAATGACCTGTCCGTCGAACTGATGGCTTGTTGTCTTTACCAGGATGCCCTTCTGCCCGGAATGTACCTCGTGGATACGTTCACCCTCATAGATATCAATATCGGGATAGTTTCTCACCTGTTGAAACAGGAAGTTGTCGAAGTCGTTACGTCTGCAGACATAACCAGGTGGCTCTGTTTCCTGGCTCATGTCCTGCATGAATGGGATGTCGACGGAGTGGTAGTTGGGTGCCGTAAAGCGGATTCCATGTGAAGGAACTTTGTCAATGTCGCGGATAAATCGTTCATAGATGCCGTCGGGCAGCCGTTTCATCACATTCAGTACCTTCCCGCTGAGGGCGTCCCCGCAGATTTTGTGCCTCGGGAAATGGTCCTTTTCAATCACGGCAATCCGCAGCCCTTTGCCGGCCATTTTCAGGGCAAGGGTACATCCGGCAGGCCCGGCGCCGGCAATCAGTAAATCATATTCCTGACGGGACATATGGTAGCTTATTGGAACGATGACACAAACATACTTGAATAATCCCGGATTTTTCGCAATTTTGCTCAAACTCTTTTCCATGCGTCAAGAAGAACGGTTCAGGCTGGTCCTTGAATATTTCAGGGAAAACAACCCACAGGCTGAAACAGAACTGATCTATACCGAACCCTACCAGTTGGTAGTGGCGGTTATTCTTTCGGCACAATGTACCGATAAGCGGGTAAATCTCATCACGCCGCCGTTTTTCAGGAGGTTTCCCGATGCCGGTTCGCTTGCCACTGCCGATGCTGCCGATGTATTTGAGCTGATCCGCAGCTGTTCCTATCCGAATAACAAAACCCGCAGCCTGATCGGGATGGCGAAGGCGCTGACCGAAAATTACGGGGGCATTCTGCCGGCCGATGTGGATGAACTGCAGAAGATTCCCGGGATCGGGCGAAAAACAGCCAACGTGCTTGCCTCGGTCATCTACAACATGCCTGCTCTTGCGGTCGACACGCATGTGTTCCGGGTTTCGGCGCGGATCGGACTGACTTCGGAGGCGAAAAATCCGTTGCAGGCAGAGCAGCAGCTGGTAAGGCATATCCCGGAGGATCTGCGGGCCATTGCCCATCACTGGCTGATCCTGCATGGAAGGTATGTCTGTATTGCCCGTAAACCCAAATGTTCAGTGTGCGGACTGACTTCCTGCTGCAATTATTTTCTGACGAACCAGGCCACATAAAGTTGTTGATAACTCACCTGTCGTGCAGGGGGCTTTTCCACCATAAATTTCTATTTTTGATACCTGCTATTTTAGTTGTTAAAACTTTATTATTAAACTGATTATGATACCATTAGCGATAGGAGATGCCGCACCTGACATTCAGGGTGTGGACCAGTTCGGCCAGGAGATTTCGCTGGCAGCTTTCAGGGGTCATAAGGTGATCCTCTATTTTTATCCCAAAGACAATACTTCGGGTTGTACAGCCGAAGCCTGTAATCTGAGGGATAACTATCAGGTTCTCATGGAAAAGGGTTTTAAAATCATCGGGGTAAGTGCCGATGATGAAAAGTCGCATCAAAAATTTTCTCAACAATATGCATTACCTTTTGCCCTTATACCCGATAAAGCAAGAAAGATTATCATGGATTACGGCGTATGGGGAAAAAAGAAACTCTATGGTAAGGAGTATGATGGTATCAACCGGATGACCTTCATCATCGGTGAAGACGGGAAGATCCTCTTCATCTTTACCAAAGTGGAAACAAAAAATCATACGGCCCAGATCCTGAAGGCTTTGGAATTGTAGCCGCAATGTATTAACGACGCAATCAACGCGTCGCAACCACGACGCTCCGCAGCGTCTCAAAAAGAGGAGGAACAAATCATGGCAAACGAAGTGAACAAAGAAAAGGTAAAGGCGTTACAACTCACCCTTGACAAGTTGGAAAAAACTTACGGAAAAGGGACGATCATGCGCCTGGGTGACAATGCCATTGAAGCTGTGGAGGTGATCTCCACCGGCTCCATCGGGTTGAATGCCGCCCTGGGAATTGGCGGGTTGCCAAAGGGAAGGGTAATTGAGATCTACGGGCCTGAATCATCAGGAAAGACTACACTGGCGCTGCATGCCATTGCTGAATCGCAAAAAATGGGGGGCATTGCCGCCTTCATTGATGCCGAGCATGCATTTGACCGTTTTTATGCGCAAAAGCTGGGGGTTGATGTGGAAAACCTGCTGGTTTCCCAACCCGACAACGGGGAACAGGCCCTTGAAATTACTGAAAATCTGATCAGGTCCGGTGCGATCGACATTATTGTCATCGACTCGGTGGCTGCCCTTACCCCGAAAAGTGAAATTGAAGGTGAAATGGGGGATTCGAAAATGGGACTGCAGGCCCGGCTCATGTCGCAGGCTTTGCGGAAACTTACCTCGACCATCAGCAAAACCTCAACATGCTGTATCTTCATCAACCAGCTGCGTGAAAAGATCGGGGTGATGTTTGGGAACCCTGAGACGACCACGGGAGGCAATGCGCTGAAATTTTATTCCTCCGTACGCCTCGATATCAGGAAACAAACCCAGTTGAAGGAGGGGGATGATATTGTCGGTAACCATGTGAAGGTTAAGGTGGTGAAGAACAAGGTAGCACCTCCTTTCCGCAAAGCCGAGTTTGATATCATTTTTGGCGAAGGTATCTCCCGGGCCTTTGAAATCATTGATCTTGCAACGGAACTGAACATCATCAAAAAAAGTGGATCCTGGTTTAGTTACGGGGATACCAAACTTGGCCAGGGACGCGATTCCGTCAAGAAAATCCTGCAGGATAATCCTGAACTTTCAGATGAACTGGAAGGCAAGATTATGGCAGCTCTGGCGCCTAAAGGTGCATGATTTTGTGACCGGTATGCCTTGGCCTCCGCTTCCGTTCAGGGGTCTCCCTTTACAGCCAGACCCCTTAACGGAATATGGATCGTGCTGGTCTATTTGATGTTAAAAATTCAACAGATGAAAAAATATTTTAGCCTGGTACTGGTTGCCCTGGTGGTGTTGTCGGCCTGCCATCGCGGAGGAAATGAGACCGTTAAAAATCAAAAACAGGGTGCCGATTCGACCCGGGTAATGTTGGAAACACTCAACAGGCAAATTGAGCAGGATGGTTCCAATGCTGAATTATTTAACCAGCGGGCAAAATGCTATTTGGCAGATCATCAGTTTGATAAGGCATTAAAGGACATCAATAAGGCCATATCGCAGTCGGGAGGGAAATCGACCTATTACACCACGCTGTCTGATATTTACCTTCTGATGGGAAAACCCGATGGCAGCCGCGACGCACTGAGAAAGGCCGTTGAGATCAATCCCACAGACAAAGAGGCCATGCTGAAACTGGCGAAGCTGTACCTAATCGTAAAGGATTATAAGAATTGTTATGCGATTGTAAAACAGCTTCTTGACATTGATAATGCAAATGCCGCCGCCTATTTTACCCGTGCCATCGGGTTGCTCGAGCAGGGTGATACCATTCATGCGGTAGGCGACCTGATGCAGGCAGTCGATAAAAATCAGCAGTATTACGAAGCCTATGTACAGCTGGGAGAGTTGTATTCGGTGAAAAAAGATCCGATGGCCGTATTGTATCTTAAAAATGCGTTGAATATCAGGCCTCACAGCCGTGAAGCACTCTACATGCTGGGGCTGTTTTACCAGGAGAGCGGTCAGTTCAACAATGCTATCGTAACCTACCAGACTCTTTCGAAATTTGATACCTCGTTCCGCGAAGCGCCTTACAATATCGGTTACATCTGCCTTGTTTATCTGAAAGATTTCAAAAAAGCGGCCACCTATTTCACCGAATCCATCAGGAAGGACCCGGGATATTACCAGGCCTATTTCAACCGGGGCTACGCTTATGAACTCGCAGGCGATTATAAAAAAGCCTTTGAGGACTACCAGATGTCATTGAAGATTGAGGTAAATTATGATAAGGCGGTGGAAGGGTTAAACAGGCTTGACAAACATATGGTCAGGAAGTAAGATCCTGCCTGATAATCTTCAACTCCGCGATCAGCAGCATGGAATGATGTTCCAGCTCGTCAAAGGTCTCGTTCAGCTGCAATCCGGTATTATCCTGGACCATACCCAGAAATTTCTTCGAAATAGTGGTTGTAAGCGGATCGCCAAACATCCCGATCACACCTTTCAGGTCATGGGCATTAGGCTCCAGGTGGAGGTAGTTTCGTTCCCAGACATCTTTGCGCAAGTCGTTGAAAAATTGCTCGTTAAATTGTAATATGAACATATCAATGACCTCAGCGGCAAGCTCTTTGCCATATGGATTGATAAATGTATCATAAATTTTCTGGTGATCGATCATCGGGCCGGGTATTTCTGAAAAATTAATAATGGTACCATTCTGGAATGTCAGGAAGAGAGTTCTTTCCTGATAACTTTAAGCTCTTCAACCAGGATCCTGGTATTTTTCTCCAGGTCGGCCAGCATCTGGTCAAGTCCCGCCTCTGTGTTACTGCGGGCCATTTCAACAAACCTTTTCGAGAGCTGGGAGGTCACCGGATCCATGAACAGCACCAGCGCCCCTTTCAGTTTATGAGAGGTTTCCTTCAGGTGGTCAAAGTCACGTTCAGTGACATTTTTCCGGATGGCTTCAAAACGTTCTTCATACTGGGAAAAGAAAATGTCAATAAGTTCAACAATATTTTCTTTATCTAAATTGTTAAACATGTCGTTGAACATCTGGCGGTCGATCATATCGGAACAGGGTTAGCAGCAGGGTTAATAAATGTAAAACATAAAATGACGACGGATGTTGGCTTTCAGCAGTAAATTAAGGTCATTCAGGTTCCAGGAACCGTTCATAATGCTTTTGATAACAATCTAAAACAGTACTGGAATCGTTTTTAAAAAATAAAATCTTCGGTTTGTCCCGGAAATTGCAATGCATGCACAACCTGTTGAACAACGGAAAGCTTGTATCCATATCGGGTTTCAAACAGCCGTTTGCATTCGCGGACCGCATTTTCCTTGTACGATTTCATCGGTTTCTGGTACAGGAGCAGAAAATCCTTCAGATCCTGGTAAATGTCGGTGAAACATTCGGCGAGGCTTCCTTTGACAGGATCGTTATGGCTTTTCTCCAGCTGGTCAACGTAATAAAACTCATCTTTCCCTGCGAATTTGAAATGGAGGGTGTTAAACAACGATTCCCATTGCTCTTCGCTGACGTAGTGTTCGGTTGCATCCTCATCCTCAACTTCGATTTCGGGAAGCAGTGCCCCCTTCAGGTAGATCAGGGGGGATATTTTCTGCAGGAAATTCAACAGCTGGGCTTCCGTGTAGCTTTCTGCTTTTTCAAGAAACATGCAGTATTCGTTGGCAACAGTTACCATTTCGAGAACCTTGCGGGAATATACAGGTTCCTCGGAGGGTGGGAGTTGTTCGTCTGACATCATTTTTCAGTTTAACTTCATGGATGAGATGATCCCGGCAATTTTACCGCCAAGTTTAGCAGAGACTGTTTCGAATGCGTCGAGTGATGCCAGGGGTTCGCGAACACCGAAGTAAAACTTGATCTTGGGTTCGGTACCCGACGGACGGACACTGATGATGCTCCCGTCTTCAAGGATAAATTGCAGTACATTCGATTCAGGCTGGCGGATTGGCTTTTCCTGGCCGGTAACAACCGATTTCTCAACCGAGAGGAGATAATCCCTGATGGTAACAACCCTGGAGTTGTTAATCATGGCAGGAGGTGCCTGGCGATAGTTCACCATCATCTGCTGGATCTCTTCAGCGCCGCTTTTCCCCTTCCGTGTAACCGAAATCAGGCCCTCTTTAAAGAGCCCATATTTCAGGTAGACCTCCATGAGAAGGTCATACAGGGTTTTTCCCTGGCCGGCCATCCAGGCAGCGGTTTCAGCGATCATAGCACAGGCGCTGATGGCATCCTTGTCGCGGACAAAATCGCCAATCAGGTACCCATAACTCTCCTCTCCGCCGAGGATAAAGGTCTTTTTTCCTTCATGCTGCCTGATTACATTGGCAATGAATTTAAAGCCAGTAAGACATTCAAAATATTCGACACCAAAGGAGGCGGCGATTTCCGACAATAACTGGGTGGTTACGATCGTGGAGACGATGAATTCATTTCCTGTTATTTTTCCAAGCGCCTGCCATCTGTTCAGTATGTAATAGAATAACAGGGCGGCTGTCTGATTCCCGTTCAGCAGGATCATTTCATTCCTGTCGTTCCTGATGGCGATGCCAACGCGGTCGGCATCAGGATCGGTGGCCATCACCAGGTCGGCATGGATATCTTCGGCCAGTTTGATGGCCATATCGAGTGCATCGTGCTCTTCGGGGTTTGGCGAATGTACCGTTGGGAAATTGCCATCGGCGACAGCCTGTTCCTTCACCATGTGGATGTTTTCAAATCCAAACCGGGCAAGGATGTCGGGAACCAGCTGCCGGCCGCAGCCATGCAGGGGTGTATAAACGATCTTCAGGTTTTTCTGGCGGCTGATGGCGTCGGGCGAGAGTGACAAGGCCGCGATCCGGTCAAGGTACAGTTTGTCGATTTCAGATCCGATGCTGATGATGTTTTCGGGGATCCCGTTCCATTTTACCGTATCGACCGAAGTTATTTTCTGCACCTCCCTGATTACATTTTCGTCGTGCGGGGCGATCATCTGCGCACCATCATCCCAGTATGCCTTGTAACCGTTGTATTCCTTAGGGTTGTGAGAGGCTGTCACCATGACGCCGCTCTGGCACCCCAGGTGCCTGATGGCAAACGATAATTCGGGCGTAGGACGGAGACTTTCAAACAGGTAGACCCTGAATCCGTTTGCCGACAAAACTTCGGCTACGATCCTGGCAAAATAGGGGCTGTTGTTACGGCTGTCGTACGAGATGGCCATTTTAACAGGATTTACCCCCGGAAACATCATTTTCAGGTAGTTCGCCAGCCCCTGGGTGGCCATGCCAACGGTATATTTATTCATCCGGTTGGTGCCGGCACCCATGATTCCCCGCAGTCCTCCGGTTCCAAATTCAAGGTCACGGTAAAATGAATCGGTAAGTTCCGTGTTATTGGTTTCAATAAGGCGCTTCACTTCATTCCGGGTATCTTCATCAAAGTTATTGCCGAGCCAGATCTGTGCCCTTTCCAATACCGACTTTTCTATCTCCATGATTAATTTTATTGGTGGTTAATTTTTTTTCGTAACGCATAACGTGTAACGCGTTTGTTTGGCAGATTAATTTTCCGGTGAGTTGATCCGTTGAATGCAGATCCTCAGGCTGTCGCGCCAGAATGGGATTTCAAGACGGAAGCGCTCTTTGATTTTGCCCTTGTCAAAAACGCTGTAAAAGGGCCTGATGGCAGGCAGCGGGTAATCATTTGTAAGGATGGGGAAAAGTTTGCATCTGATGCCGGTGAATTCAATGATAGCCTGGGCAAAGTCGTACCAGCTGGCAACCCCCTCGTCGGAAAAATGAAAGATTTCGACACCGGGATTTTCGGGGAGTTGGGGCAGGATCTCCAGGATTGCCTTTGCCAGGTCGCGGGCATAGGTAGGCGTGCCGGTCTGGTCGAAAACAATCTTCATCTCACCCCGTTCTTTCCCGTATTTCATCACAGTTTTGACGAAATTATGTCCGAATTCCGAGTAGAGCCAGGAGGTCCGGATGATCAGCGCCCTGGTGGCGAAGGCCTGTACCGCCAGTTCACCTGCGTATTTGCTCATGGCATAACGCGAGACGGGGTTGGTGAGGTCGTCCTCCCGGTATGGGAGGTAGCTTTTCCCGTCGAACACATAATCAGTTGAGATATGGATCAGCACGGCATTGAATCTGGCTGCGGTTCTTGCAAGGATGCCAGATGAAGAGGCATTGATCAGAAAGGCAGACTGTTCGTCGGTTTCAGCCTTGTCAACAGCGGTATAAGCGGCACAGTTGATGATCACGGCCGGTTTTTCATGTTTCACCAGCTTGTCAACATCCTCCTCGCGGGTAATATCGAGTTCGGCAATATCCGTAAAAATAAAGGAATCTCCGGGATAGTCGCAGGCAAGTGTCCGTAATTCATTGCCAAGCTGGCCATTGGAACCAGTTATGAGGATTTTCATAGCAGAATATGGGGTTTTCTCAGATGATGGATTTAAAGTAATCAATGGTTTTAACCAATCCCTCATCCAGCATTACTTTGGGTTCCCAGCCCAGTTCCCTTTTGGCGACCGTGATGTCAGGCTGGCGCTGTGTGGGATCATCGGCAGGTAGCGGCATATGGATGATTTTTGATTTTGAACCGGTAAACCGGATCACCTTTTCGGCCAGTTCCAACATGGTGAACTCGTTCGGATTACCAATGTTCACGGGACCGGTAAAATCCTCTCTGGAGTTCATCAGGCGGATCATCCCTTCGAGCAGGTCGTCAACATAACAGAAACTCCGGCTCTGCAGCCCGTCGCCGTACATGGTAATGTCCTGGCCTTTCAGCGCCTGGACGATGAAATTTGAAACCACGCGCCCGTCGTTGGGATGCATCCGGGGACCGTAGGTATTGAAGATCCGCATGATCTTGATGCGTACCTTGTTCTGTTCATGGTAATTGACAAAGAGGGTTTCGGCAATCCGTTTTCCTTCATCATAGCATGACCTGATGCCGATGGGATTAACATGTCCCCAGTAGGATTCGACCTGGGGATGGATTTCAGGGTCGCCATAAACCTCACTGGTAGAGGCCTGCAGGATACGGGCCTTGATACGCTTGGCCAGTCCGAGCATATTGATGGCCCCCATTACCGAGGTCTTGACCGTTTTAATGGGATTGTACTGGTAATGGATCGGGGAGGCAGGACAAGCCAGGTTGTAGATTTCATCCACCTCGATATAGAAGGGCATGGTAACATCGTGACGGATGAGTTCAAAATAGGGGTTGCTGAGCAGGTGAACCACATTTTGCTTCTGTCCTGTGAAATAATTGTCGAGGCACACCACTTCATTACCTTCGCCCAGTAATCTCTCACAAAGATGAGATCCAAGGAAACCTGCACCACCGGTGACTAAAATTTTTTTCTTGATCATGGCTTCTGATTTATCTGACAAATTTATGAAATCCCGTTCTGACCTGCAACGAAACACTCCCATGTTTAGCCTCTTTTTGTGCTTTGTGCCTTCTTTGTGGTCATCGTGGTTAGTTCGTTGTTATTTAACCACCAGGGGCACAAAGAAGGCACAAAGTTCACAGGGGAAAATCAGTCCGGCCGATAAAAGGCCGCCCGGGGATTATTTTGTTGTATCAACCCCGATACAGTAGTAGGCATAACCTTTCCGTTTCATCTCGGCAATTTCATAGATGTTTCTGCCGTCAAACACCACCAGGTCTTTCAGGAGTTTCTTGATGATGTTGAAATTGGGGAACTTGAATTCGGGCCATTCGGTGACCAGCATGAGGCAGTCGGCATCGATCAGGGCATCGTACTGGTCGGGAGCGTAATAAATGGTGTCGCCCAGGATCCGCTGGGTTTCATGAATGGCAACAGGATCATAGGCTTTAACTTTGACGCCCGCATCGAGCAGTTTTTGAATGATCACCAGGGATGGCGCTTCCCGCATATCGTCGGTCTGTGGTTTAAAGGATAATCCCCAGATAGCAACCGTACGACCGGCAACATCGCCATTGTAATGCTTGATGAATTTGTTGAACAAAACCGATTTCTGATCATCATTGACCGCTTCAACGGCTTTTAACACGCGCAGGCTGTATTTGTAATCCTCGGCGGTATGGATCAGAGCTTTTACATCTTTGGGGAAACAGGAGCCTCCGTAACCTACGCCGGGATAGATGAACTTGTTGCCAATGCGGGTATCGGATCCGATGCCTTTGCGTACCATGTTGATGTCGGCTCCGACGATCTCGCAGAGATTGGCAACATCGTTCATGAAGCTGATTTTCGTGGCAAGCATCGAGTTGGCGGCATACTTGGTCATTTCGGCGGAGGTAATGTCCATGAAAATGACCGGATGCCCGTTTAAAGTAAAGGGTTTATAGAGCGACTTCATGAGTTCTTCCGCGCGCGGGGAGTCGCAGCCGACGACGATGCGGTCGGGTTTCAGGAAGTCATCGATGGCCGCGCCCTCCTTCAGGAATTCAGGGTTTGAGGCGACATCGAATTCAAGGCTGACGCCACGTTTGTCAAGCTCTTCCTGAACAGCTTTGCGTACCTTCTCGGCAGTGCCTACGGGTACTGTGCTTTTGGTCACGATCAGCAGGTAATCCTTCATATGCTTGCCACAATCGCGGGCGACACTCACAACATACTGAAGATCAGCACTTCCGTCTTCATCGGGCGGCGTACCAACGGCACTGAAAACCACCTCACAGTCCTCAAGTGCTTCGGCAATGTTGGTGGTGAAATGAAGCCTGTCTTTTTTCATGTTCCGGTGAACCATCTCTTCCAGTCCCGGTTCATAAATGGGGATAATACCCTTTTTAAGGTTTTCGATTTTTTTCTGGTCAATGTCAACACAGGTGACTTCGATCCCAACTTCGGCGAAACAGGTTCCGGTGACTAATCCGACATATCCGGATCCAACAATGGTTACTTTCATGGGGCAGAGGTTTTGGTTTTACGTACAAAAAAAACAAAGATATTGAATATATGGTTAGTCTATTTTAAATTTTCTTTCCGCAGACGGATAAGCCCTGAAGTCAGGAAAAAAACGGCTGCGACCAGCCATGTATAGGGGACCCAGCCCTGATGATGTATAAAAGAGCTCACGGCTAATACGAGCATGACGGCAGCTTCAAAAAAATGAACCCCGATCACTGCTTTCGGGGATATTTTTTCGATGGTAGCGTGGAATATGGGAAAGATAAAAAGAAGGATCCCGATCAGGCATAAGGCCGCGAAGAAAGGCCAGTTATGCCCCATATCGTTGACTTTGGAGATACCCTTCAGGAAAATGACCACCGCTGCTGTAACGTGTGGGACCATCTCTCCGGATTTCCTGATTTTGCTTTTCTGTCTGGTCATAAGTGTGGAATTACCGACAGCCAAGTTAAGGTTTTTCCGGAATACGCGGCATCCCGGGAAAAAAAATCAGGGAGTTTTTCTGTCAGATATTCAACCGGGTTTGGATCGCCTGGATATCCTGGCGTAACTGCCTTACTGTTTCCACGAGGTGGTAGTTCTCAGAATTGAGGTTTTCCGGCAGTTTCGGACTGATATAATGTACGAACTGCCATATTTCACGGATATCCTTGACGGGGATATCATAGGGTTCATACAGCGGGTTGAGGGAATGCAGGATCAGTTTGGCGTCGCCTTTGATCCTGTTTTCAACCACCTTGAAAACGACCCCCTCCTCCATGGTCAGGATGAGGTAGGCATCTTTGTCGCGGATGGTGGTCCAGTCCTGGATAAAGACCCCGGTAACCCATGACCCGTGCGGGATGGGGAGCATCGAGTCGCCGCTTACCTGGAAGGTCCTGTACTTTTTTTCCCTTGACAGGAAGGGCAGCCTGAAGGTGGGCAGGATGCTGATATATTCGGGATCGGCAAAGCCGCCGGTATAGCCTGCCTTGGCCTTTTCCGACACGAGCTCGATGTTGTCTTCATTGCCGGAGTTGACCGTGGTGGCCAGAACCCGCAGGTTGCTGCCCTTCAGGTAGACATCGTATCCCCGTTCAATTTGCCTCAGCTGGCTTTCAGAGAGCTTCGACAGGTCGGTTTTGATCAGGGTATCGATGGCAATATTGAAATAATTGGAAAAGAGGATCAGCGCCTCCAGCCCAGGATGGGCAACATTATTCTCATATCCGCTGAGGGTCGACCGCTTCATGCCGATGGCCGTTGCCACATCGTCCTGCGTGCGCCCGCGGCGCTTCCGCATAAATTTGATATTATTGCTGAAAAACATACTTGACAGGATTAAAAAATATGATTATATTGTAGTCGAAAAAATGATTAACAATCCGTCAAAGATAATATAAAAATTGTAAAGCAACAACGTCGCAAGGTGGCGAAATGGCAAAAATTGTAAAAAAAATCAAAATTTCATCCGATGCTGACCCCAAACCGTACCATCGTCCATTTCGACCTCGACACCTTTTTCGTTTCCGTTGAGCGGTTGCTTCGCCCGGAACTGATGGGAAAGCCTGTGATCATCGGGGGGACCTCCGACCGGGGTGTGGTGGCGAGTTGCAGCTATGAGGCGCGTAAATTCGGCATTCATTCGGCCATGCCGATGAAGATGGCCAGGACGCTCTGCCGGGATGCCATCCAGGTCAGGGGCGACATGGAGCTCTATTCAAGGTATTCGCATACAGTCACTGACATCATTGCCGAGCGGGCCCCCGTCTATGAAAAAGCTTCCATCGACGAGCATTATATAGATGTAACGGGGATGGATCGTTTCTTCGGCACCCTGAAATGGACCCATGAACTGCGGCAGGCGATCATCCGGAATACGGGGCTGCCGATCTCGTTCGGGCTCTCGGTAAACAAGACGGTTTCAAAGATAGCCACCGGCGAGGCCAAGCCCAACGGGGAGTTGTATGTTGACCGCGACGGGGTGCAGCCGTTCCTGGCGCCCCTGTCGATCCGCAAGATCCCGATGATCGGGGAGAAGAGCTACCGGCTGCTCCGCTCCATGGGCATCGTGACCATTGACACCCTGAGCCATATCCCGGTGGAGATGATGGAAAAGGTGATGGGGAAAAATGGCACGGTGATATGGGAGAAGGCCAATGGCATCGATCTCACGCCGGTACGTCCCTATCATGAAGCCAAATCGGTGAGTACCGAAACCACCTTTGAACAGGACAGCATCGACATTGTACGGATGAAGGAGATCCTGGTGAAGATGGTGGAGAAGATCGCGTTCGAATTGCGCGACCAGCAGAAACTTGCCTCCTGTGTGACGGTAAAGATCCGTTATTCAAATTTCGACACCCATACCCTGCAGCAGCATGTACCCTATACCGCCTTCGACCACCAGCTCATCCCGGTCGTGAAGGATCTCTTCGAACGCATCTACCAGCGCCGTATGCTGATCCGCCTTATTGGCGTACGCTTCAGCAGCCTTGTCTCCGGAAACCCGCAGCTTAACATGTTCGATGATAATGTTGAGATGGTCAGCCTCTACCAGGCCCTCGACAGGATCAGGCGGAAATACGGGCAGAAGAGCGTGCGGAGGGGCGTGGCGATCCAGGGCAGTGAGGCGGCGATACAGTGAGAACCGGGGTGCCGGGGCAGATGATCAGGGG
>Ga0209697_10000205_pt1 | contig 96805 bp, 77 predicted proteins | sample AliMusrvi5mmetaG_FD_184115 | JGI IMG/M metagenome (GOLD analysis project Ga0209697, IMG submission 184115) | Freshwater lake bacterial and archeal communities from Alinen Mustajarvi, Finland, to study Microbial Dark Matter (Phase II) - Alinen... | ecosystem: Environmental > Aquatic > Freshwater...
ACCTCCCAAGGCGGTTTGCACTATCGTCTTGCGTGTTCATCGTGAACCGCCGTATGCCGAACGGCACGTACGGTGGTGTGGGAGGAGGAGTTGGTAACGGCTCCTCCTACCCGATGCCCATAGCATTTATGGGAGGTATAGTCGGACAGTTCTTTAGACAGTTCGGTATAACTGTTGCAACAGCAACCATGTTCTCTCTGCTTATGTCATTTACTCTTACACCAATGCTGGCATCCAGATGGTTGAAGTCGCAGGAAGACAAAGAGAAAGATGATGCAGCGCTGAAGTACCGGATTGCTAATAACTCAGCTTCTCTGATAGACAGACTTAACCGTGCTTTTGGATCTGTCTTTGCATTTTGGGAGAGAATGTTCACTGCAATCGAAGTCACATATCGCAAAGTGTTGGAGTGGGCTATCAGTAACAGATTTCTCACGACAACAATTGGTTTTGTAACCCTTTTGGTTGTCGTTGCAATGGCAATTCCGCTGCCTGAAGCAGGTATGGGGAAGCAAGAAGCTATGATGGCCTTGGCACCCAGGTTGGGTATCGCTGCAATAGCCATAATACTGTGTCTGATCTCATTATGGAAGTCAAAGAGCAAACCATTGGCTATTGGTTTCACAATAGTAGCGGTTCTTATTATTATGATGATCCAATTGCCTTTGGGAGTAGAATTTGAACCCTCCATAGATCAGGGAGAGTTCAGCGTGAATATACGAACAGCTCCCGGTACATCCCTGATACAGACAGATTCGGTTGTTCGTAAAGTTGAGGCCATTCTGGACACTATTCCGGAGCTCAAGAAAGGCTTCTATATAACCCAGATTGGTGAAGCTCCGACTGAATTTGGAGCTTCAGACCAGGGTCCTCAATATGCGCAGATTAGTGGTAAATGCATAGACAAAACGCTGCGAAAACGGACTATTGATGAAATCACAGCTGAAATAAGCAAGAGGGCCGCTGAAATACCCGGTGCTGAGAGAATAGCTGTATCTTCTGCATCTTCAGGTCCGGGAGGTGGGGTACAGCTTGAAGTACAGGGGCAGAACGCAGCTGATCTGCTCAAAACCGCCAATACTGTTGCCAAAGTTATGAGTCACACACCTGGTGCAGTGGACGTAGATATATCTTTCAAGGAAGCCAAACCCGAACGCAGGGTGATTGTAGATAAGTTGAAAGCTGCAGAATTTGGACTTACCATTGCCCAAATTGCCTCCTCAGCAAGAACAGCTATCGATGGTGACGATACTGCAAAACTAAGGGATGGCGGGTCTGAATATGCTATACGAGTCAGGTACAACCTTGCGGATAGATCCAAAGCATCCGATGTTGAGGATCTGATCGTTGGCACTCAGAAGGGGTCGCCAATTTTTCTAAAGGATGTTGCAAAAATCGTCTATGATGTAGCCCCTTCCAAGATTGACCGCAAGAACAGACAAAGGGTTATATATGTGACGTGTAATCCTGCTCAGGGTGCCAAGTTGGGTAACGTACAGAATGCAATCCTGGCCAATCTGGAGAAAGAACCTAAAATTCCGGGAACGACAATAATACCGGGTGGAGCCGGTCAAATAATGAATGAGAGCTTTGGGTATATGGGCAGTTCGCTTATGATGGCGATTCTGTTTGTATATATGCTGATGGGTGCTCTATTCGAATCATTCCTGACGCCATTCGTCATTATGTTTAGTTTACCCCAGGCTATGGCAGGAGCATTACTTGCTTTGCTGTTGTTTGGCAAGACAATGAGCATAGTGTCTATGATCGGTATCATTATGCTTATGGGCCTGGTTGCCAAGAATGCCATTCTGATGGTTGACTTCACGAATACTCTTCGAAACCGCGGCAAGAGCAGGACTGAAGCAATATTGACAGCCGGTCCTATCAGGCTTAAGCCCATTATGATGACAACAATGGCTATGATCGGGGGCATGTTACCTACAGCCTTTGCGGTGACAAGAGGAGCTGAAATCAGGCAGCCGCTGGCCATAGACGTTATAGGAGGTTTGACCCTGTCATTGATGCTGACACTGATTGTCATCCCAGTTGTATACACAATCGTTGATGATCTGTGGCACTGGATACTTAAAACATTCGCTCCCAATGCCGAAAGACGTTCTCTTGAAAAACAGCGCGCAATAGTGGAAGCATACCAGGAGAGCATGAAACACAAGGGAGAAAACTGGTCAGAGGACTGAAGGGATAGGCTTCGGACTTTAGACTTTGGGCTTTAGGAAGGGAACAGAGTAGGACTAATAGGACTAATAAGACGTATAGGACCTCTGCGGAGATGTCGGATTTAAAGTCCTATTTGTCCCATATGTCATATACGTCCTATTTCCCTTCTCAAAGCTTGAAGCTGCCATGATGGACCTGATGATCTTGAAATTCGGTTACAATCTATTACTAGCCCAATTCCCTTCCTAAAGTCTTCCCTGCTAAAGCCTGAAGACTCTCCCTTCACATCCATCCTTTGCGTCGGAATGCATATAACATACCAACAACCATAACAAACATAACTATTGAAAGGTTTCTGAATGCATTGGGAGCTTCCAGCCAAGGCAGGTGTGTGAAGTTCATTCCATAGAACCCGGTGATGAACCCTAGTACCATCATAATCGTGGATACAATAGTCAGGATCTTCATCACTTCATTGAGACGGTTTGAGACAGAGGAAAGGTAGACATCCAGGCTGGCGCTCAGGACTTCCCGGACAGTGTCCAGCATGTCGAATATTCGGACTATCCGGTTGTAGGAATCCTGGAAGTAGATACGGTTCTCGCCATCAACAAATGCAAATTCCCTGCGTGCAAGTTCGCTGAAGACATCCCTTTGCGGTCCAAGCAGTCTTCTTAGTTCCTGCCCTCTTCGCTTCAATGAAAACAAATGCTCCAGGGTTTTCTTCTGTGGATTATCTAACATAAGGTCTTCCACTTTGTCTGCATCTGCATCGAGTTTCTCAACGTAGGGAAAGTAGGTTTCCACTAAGTCTTCTACAAGAATATATACAGCATACAGTGGACCTCGAGAACATATAGTATGGGAAGTCTTGAACTGTTCCAGAGCACGTTCCACTGCTTCAGGCGCTTTTTCTCTGCTGGCGGTAATTACATACTGTGATCCCACATATATATGCAGCTCTGTTCCTCGCAGCGAGTGAAGAGCGGAAGTGGATTTCTTTATGGTTGTCAGATTCGCATAGAAGTAATTCTCAAACTCCCATAAATGTGGTCTACGGTAGGCATCTATACAAGATTGCACAGTTACCGGATGGAAATCAAAAACCGCTGCAAGATCATGAATTTCTTTGTCAGTATAACTCCGGAGATCAATCCATAAGAGAGCATTCTCTCCGACACCACTTAGTGACTTTGTGGATGCTTCAACTCCGGTTACAACCCCGGTTTCCGTGAACAAATAGGTGCTGATCAAAGTATTCTCCTACCGGTAGGATTATCCGGCACTGCCAAAAAAAGTACCTTCCATAAGTTGTTTGCAAACAAGCAGCATCCGGGGATGGTGGAAAAAGCCTTTCCACTTTCCTCCCTTAAGGAAGTTGGCAACCCTGCCATAACGGTCCAGATATCCATACCATTCACCATATTCTGCATCGGCGAAATGTGACCAGGACCACTCATGTAGTAGTTCAAACCAGTCAGCAAACTCTGATCTGCCGGTAAGTTTATATGCCATAAGAGTGGCAACTATGGCCTCATTGTGGACCCACCAGAGCTTCATGTTGGCCTGCAGCTCTACATGAGGCTTTCCCAGGACATCCATGAAGTAGTAAATTCCGCCGAACTCCCTGTCCCAACCAAATTCAAGTTCCGAGAGGAGGACATTGGCTGCCTTGTCGATGATGTCCTGCCTGCCTGCTTTGTGTCCTGCATTCATAATGAACCACATAGCTTCAATAGCGTGTCCCGGGTTCAGATGCCTGCCTGTCATAGAATCCAGAGCAAAACTCCCATCAAGTTTTACATTCTCAAAAATCACGCTCTGTTCTGTATTCCAGAAATCATTAAGCACGGTCTCTACTGTCTTCATAAGATCATCACGGAATGATGTATCTCCCAGACACTCTTCCAGGACAACACTCAGATTAGCCCGCATCATGTAAAACCCCAGGGATTTCATTGCAGGCTTACCGGACATTTCCTTAGTCCACTCCCCTTTAGGTCTGGATTCTCTGCTGACATAATTCTCAAACGCACGCAGCGCTTCGGCTTTAGCCGCTTCATCTCCGGAGGCCTTATAATATGCGGCACAACCCATAACAGCGAAACACTCTGAAAAAACAGAGTAGGGAGCCATCGTCGGTTTCCCTTCACGGTTAATTGCAAAATAGTACCGCCCTAGATCATCCTTGCCGTTTGCCAGCAGGAAGTCATACCCATTTTTTGCCAGCTCCAGCCATTCGGGATTGGGTTCCAGGGTATTATAAAGCTCGCACAACATCCACACCACCCGCCACTGCAACCACATAAATTTCTCTGTATCGTAAACGCTTCCATCCCTGTCCAAACAGGTGAAGTAACCACCATATTCTGTATCGGGGCAGTTATTTAACCAGAATGGGATGCAGTCATCTATCAGAGCGTTTGAGTAAACTGGAAGGTAGTGATCGAGTCTGCTGGTGTCGTTCATGGATGAGTCCTCACTTGAATGGTACTGATATAGGTTTATCTGATTACCTGTTCTGCATTGTAGGAAGATTTTCCTGCCGGGGTATACAATGGCTTTAGTGTATTCGATTGCATGTTCTGCGAAAAACAACCTAATCATGGGTTATAAAAGGACTAATAAGACCAATAGGACAGATAAGGCGTGCAACAAGTCCTAACAAGAGTTCCGCTTTCCCTTCCTGAAGCCTGACGCCTCGTATTGCCACGACCGGCTTGGCATAGTATCATGGCTTCGGTTAGCACTAGAGAGGTATGATACTGCGTATGCTCAACACACCCCTAAGTCCCGCAGCAGCGGCTATTATGAATTCGGTTGTCAGGCTCCTTAATAAAGGAGAATCGGAAAAAGCCATCAGAACACTGGTCCGCATGCCGGACAAAGTAATGCACAAAGAACCGGAACTCGCACCGGAAGCTTTGGCTGATGATCTTCATAAGTTACATTCAGACGATGCCCTGGAACATTGCATTCTGCTGTTTAGCGAAGGTCTGTTTAGGTACCGCACCGGTCGCATTAACCGGGCTGTCGAGGCTTACCACAAAGTAATTGAGCTTTCCGATACACTTCCTTCAACAATCGATGCCTGGGCACTAAAAAGTGGTGCCATGTGTTCGACTGCCCTGGCGCTCTATCGAACTAGCAATCTGGACCAGGCTATCCGTTATGCTCGTTCAGCTGCTAACCTCGCCAAGCAGCACAGCGCCTTCTGGATGGAAGGTTCCGCCAGACTTGCTATGGGTAACGCAATGCGCTATCTACCCGGTGAGAGAGCCAGAGCGCGAGCATTACTTGAAGAAGCTTACAGACTCTACAGCACCGCTGTTCCACCCGATGATCTTGCTTTGGCATTTATACGCAGGCAGGAAGCTCGTTTAGCTATGGATGCAGGTAAACCCTCTCAGGCGCTTAGTCTGATAAGAGAGGCCAGCGCAGGCTTCAAACGAGCACACGAAACCCGTGCTCTTGCCCATGCCAAAGTGGATCAGGGTTGGGCCCATCTGCAGTTAAGATCGCTTGGGGTTGCAAGGGAATGCGCGCTGGAAGCCCAGCAGCAGCTTGAACAGATAGGTGACCGCAGTGGTCCCAACCGGGTCTGGAGACTACTTGGCTGGGTCTATATTGAACAGGGTAAATACGATGAAGCAGTCATCGAATTCCAGAGGGTCATAAAATACGCCGCTGATATGATGGATGATGAGGAGAAGTCCGATGGCCAAATTGGCCTGGCCTGGGCACATTTCCGAGCGGGGCATATCAAAGAGGCCCAGAAAGCTCTGGATATATCTGAACCTTTACTCCGTAAAAAGTGGTCTTCATTGGAAGGCCTCTATTGGCAGGCTCTGGATGCTGCCATCAGGATAAGACGTAAGAAAGTTGATGATCTATCTAACCGGATTCGCAAACTTCGTGCAGCGTTGGCAAGATACGGGGCACCGCGTATAACCGCGGAGTGTATGGCACTAGTAGGTTTTGAACTTGCCCAACAGGACCGTCTTCGTGAGGCTGCTCCCATTATTAAGGAGACCTTAAGTGCAGCGTCGCAGATCGATGCAGCCGTTTGGACTGAGCGTTTTATGAGTACAGCCGGTTCAGTGGACGTAAGGCAATGGATTGCATCATTGATTACGGAAATGAGCGAACGTGAGAGTCTGGCTGAACAGTATGAGACTATGAGGATCTGTTCAATCGCCGGTCTGCACGATGTCAAAAATCTGGCTACAAGCGCATATTCCGAATTGGAGATACTGACATTTGAGGTAGAGAATTTGCCTGCTCCCGTGTTATCAGCTAAAGATACTGCTTTCAAAGCCGGCAGACTGGCAGCTGATGTTGAGTCTCAGATTATAAGCGGCAATACTAAGATTCTTGTAGAAGCCCAGCCATTGGATATATTGGTATTTCTACAAGGCCAGCAGGAGACTATCAATAGGTCTTCCAACCTTGGAACATGCCATATAGATGTACAAGAGAACCTGCCTGCTGTAATGGCAGACGAACGATATCTGACCAGAGTCTTTGGAAATTTCAAGAGCAATGCAGAAAAGTATGCGCACGGATGCGATATTACATTAAGTGCAAAGATGAACCCCGGCAAAAAGCGTGAAATTGTTATTGGCTTTGCAGATAATGGCCAGGGCATGGACCCGGAAGATGCAGAAATCGCTTTCAATGCATTCAAAAACCCGGAAGACTACAGGCAAAGACGAACCAACCACGGCAGCGGTTTCGGATTGCATTATTGCAAGCTGGTAGTAGAAGCCCATGGAGGAAGAGTCTGGGTAGACCCGAGACCTGGTCAGGGAGCTGTTTTCTACTTTACACTACCCGCTCAGTGATAGATAATCATTCCCGTAGGGGAGACCCTCCGCGGTCTCCCGATGGGTAATTTAGGACTCTCCGGGAGACCACGAAGAGTCTCCCCTGCGGTGCTTTATTTCCCTGAGTTGGATATATATACTTCGTACATCCTGGCCAGCCATATTGGGAATTTGTCTACTATCTTTCCGTTTTCCACTGTAACTGCTTTGCCGGTGAACGCATCTGTCGCGCTGATTATTGGTTGATCCAGACTGATACTTCCTTCCACAGCCAGTTCGCTCAGATTCGCTGCAACAATCAGCATCTTTTTACCATCTGGCTTGGAATATGCACTTACCTTGACTCCATCGGGAGCTTTCCATCCCCAGTCTTTCCAATAAGGCAGGAATTGAGTGTTTGTCATTCCGAATTTGTCCCAAGCCTTCCAGATTGGGGCCATGAAATCGTAATTCCAGGGAACTTCTGCATCGTGAAGCAGGCTAATGGCGATCATCTCATCTGCTGTGGTTCCTGTGCCCAGCCAACCATAGGACAGGTCCATAGCAGGTATTCCAAAATTATGTCCCATAAACTCTGCCCTGAACACATCCAGGGGAATTCTCATGGGTCTTGGTAATGGAGTTAAGTGCTCAGCATCCAAATATGCGCTGCAAAATCCCAATGCAGGCAGCATGATATTTGCAGAAGTATGCCCTATGAACATCATCTTCTTGCCGGTTTTTTGTTCACGTTCTTCCAAAACACGATAGATACGCTTTACAACATTCCTTGTTGCAAATATCTCTATCGTTGGATGCACCTGGCCGTCTTCTCCAATATATCCGCACCCGTGCATCTGATTGGTGCAGGGACCTATACACGTTATGCTGTCAGCATATAACCCATCCAGGTCATACTTGTTAATTGAATCAGCTATACCATCAACTAAATAATCAGCCCATATACTATTCTGGCAGACTGCATAGACTGTATCTCCAATATATCCGGGACACGAGTACGCATGCTCATCATTTATACGGCATTCTTTGTTGAACTCCGGGAACTCCGTAGAAGCATCTGACAGCAAGAATGCCTGGAAAGGCAGCAGTTTCATGCCTTTTTGATGTGCTGTTTTTACTCCCAATTGCAGTGCTTTTATATCTTCCTGTACAGTGGGTCTGGGATTACCCCATAGTCTGGTCCAGTTAAATATACTGACAGTCCTCGCAGTCATACTCTGCAGATCACCATTGGGATTAGCAGTAAGTTCACTGCTTCTGCCGACACCGGCATAGTGCCACTCGTGCTTGTCTGCCGGCATAGGTTTAACAGGACTGGCTTCAAAACCGAACGTGTAATTTCTAGGTTTGTTGAGTAAAACAGGCTTACCGATCAGATTCAGGCGGAGGGTAGTAGTGTTGACTTCAGGAAGTAACTCCAGAGACTTGTCAGGATCAGCAGGATTCCAGTTTTCATCACTCTCACACAACCACTGCAGCCCTCTGTCTTCATCACCAATCCAGACATGAGGAATAAACACCGACTTCCATCCACCGGCAGGAACCGAACCGCAGTTGATACCTTTCATACTGACCCCACCATACCACACAGGTACCTTCGGATAATAGTGCATCAGGGTGGCATGTTTAGATATAAACGGTATTTCAACTGTTAGATTATCAATCGTAACCGGTGTTTTTACGCTTTCAATCTGAAAGTCCAGCTTTACGAACCCATCAAATTCTATTCGTCCACTGCACTTGAGCCTTGCGCCTTCGGCAGACTGGGTTGAGGCGAACTCAATAGCTCCTCCAGCCTTTTTGAGCACATTAACCAATTCCGGTTTCCAGTTAATACTCTGCCCAGAGATTGTTGCACTCCATAGCATTGGAGAAGCTAATAGTTCAGCGCCACTAGCTTGAATTGAATCAATTCCGGACGGGCCAAATGTGTATTTCCTGCCCCAGCATTTCACTTGCAGTTGTTTAGTGGATATCAATTCCAGTGGTGTCCATGGTTTAGGCACCCAGTTGTCGTCGAATGATCCAACCCTAGTACCGACCCATTTTGGGGCAGCGGAAATATCAATGTATATTATCTTCAAAGTCTCACCGCTGGTTGAATCCAGCAGCAGGACCATGTATTTTCCAGGCAACAGACCTTTTATTGACCAATTGACCGGTAGTGATTGTTTACCGGGAGAGAAAGTCAGTTTACTCTTGCGCAAAGTCACCGTGCCGGAGGAGTTTCGCAGCTGGGCTGATACACCGGGGGGTATGTTTTCACCGAGGAATTTTGCATCCAACCGGATACAAGATTTACCATACAAGCGGGTAACATTGAGATCAAACCCGGGTGCGCCAAGACATGCTGATGCTTGAAAAGCGAATAGCACAATACTTAGTAAAACAGTTCGTAACACTAAATCACCTCTGTACTTGTCGCACCTGGTTTTTTAATAAGTGGATGTAGAATGGGTTTTACTGCACTTACAAATCTTCTATATTAGTAACCGTTCTTGGCAAATATGCTGATTTCTTCAGTGCTTCTGCATATCTGACACCAATTGTACTGCCTAAGTAACGTGCCCGGGTTTCTACCTGCTCAGTGAAACTGTATCCTGATTCGAAACACTCCAGTGCCTTGATCTTAAGATCAAAGGCATCGGATACATCCACTATTTCCGTTGGTTCCGGTATTGGATGGACAACCTCGAAATGGTATAGAGCTCTGGCAGTCCAGGGTTTGCCTATATCTGCGCTGCAAGCCCATCCAGCCTGCCACCATGAATCACATGCCAACCGTGCCATTGCTCTATGCTGGAAATACTCAGCCCAGTAGTGTGAGATAATAATGTCCGGTTGATGCTTCCTTATGCTCTCTATGCACAGCCGGTATGTCTCTCTGTTCTCCTGGACTGCATAATCGGGATAATGGAAACAAGTGAAACTGTTGACTCCGAGTATCTCATGGGCCTGTTCAGCCTGAGATACCAGTCTGTCAACAACAGTATCCTTGTCCGATACATCAGCAAAGTCTTCATCACTGTGCCCAAAACAAACAACATCAACCTGCCCGCCGGACTTCACTACCTTGGCAATAGTAGCCCCAACAGCCAGCACGCTGTCATCCAAATGCCCGCCCATAATCAATACTTTCATATACACGCTCCATCAAATGCACTAAATGCAAAAACTCCATTTTGATAAAGGTGCAAACTAATTCCCCCTTGGAGAAGGGGGATAGGGGGGATTGACTGCAATGCTTGGGATATAAGCAGACTTTTGTTAATCACTGCAAGGAACAAAACGAATGTTCTAATCAATCCCCCAACCCCCTTCTCCAAGGGGGAATTAGTATGTACCATTTGTTAAAATGTACTGCCAATCTTACATTCTAGAATAGATCATTCTCTCAGACAACAAAATACTCAATCCCCATAATTCGGGAGAGCATTTTTAGTTCCTCGCAGATATCCCCGTGCACTATTATCACGTGATGCGGGACGCCTTTGCGCTGGATTTCTACCAGATAGTCTTTGACCGGCATATCAACCTTGACCAGGGCATGGATTTCATCGCATGGCAGACATGGATATTCCAGCGATTCCCCTTTTGAGATCAACATCTGCCAGCCGTTGGCTGTATTCAGCAGATGGGCCATTGTTACAACACCCGGCTTCATAATGAACTCGATGTTTGCGCCGTTGCCTTCAAATCCCCATTCCTCTGGAGATCCAGTCAGGGTTACAGCTGCGTCAGATGACGCAAGGGCAGGGGATGCAACTCCATGTCCAACCATGAATATTGCGTTGTGTGAAGCATCATACTGTCCCCATTCCGCCTGCAGAGGAGAATTGCCGGTCAACCAGTTCATTGCCTGCATAATCACAAGTCCGGCCAGATCTCCTTCACTCGCTATAATATGTTCACCCTTATCGAGAATCAATGAAGCTCCGATTCTTGCAGGTGCTCCAACTTCCTTTTCGATGTAGTGCTGACCAAGGAAGCAGAGTGCATCCAGGTTCAGGTGATCAATCAGCCTCTCCATAGCAATTCCCACTTTGCAGGATCGGACCAGGTCTTCTTTGGTAGTGCCGCGCATCGTAAAACGTGCGACCATACTCTCAGCAACTTCCATTGCTTCAGCATCAGTAACGGCTTCCCACTGCTTTACCAGATGGGACATTTCCACATATATTACATCCGGCCCCAGAGCGCCTTTGATCTTAGTCTTGTCATTCTCAAGGTCATACATCCCGCGAAAGACATGACCAACCACGCCAATGCTCAGATCTTTCAAGCGCCTTGCAACATGGAAAGTCTTGACCAGTTTGGATATCTCTATGTAAGGACGATCTTCTTCGATTGATCCGACGACGACATCATATTTCCGGCCCATCTTCTGGAAAGTACCGGAAAGCTGGGCAGTGCCAATCAGGGAACTGTTGCGCATTAAAGCTTCATAGTTATCGTTTGGGGATATGTCTTCTGCAACCTGAGTAGTAAACAATACAACAGGAGCTTCCGGGACATAACTCAATGCGTGCAGGGTTATGAAGTCCGGCAGATAAGTTCCCTCGACAACAACTACAACATCAACTTTGTTTTCAGCAAAGTCTCTTCCAGCCCTGTCTGCTGCATCAAGAGTGTCTACGATCCCTGAGTAGACAACATCGAAGTCCCTGTCCAACCGTTCGGCGATTCTCCGGACATCGGCCAGCACATCCTGCTTGAACTGGTCTGAGAACATTCTCCAGTATTCAAAATATCCGCATCCAAGAAAACCAACCCTGGTCTTCTTTGTTCTATCTAAACGTGAACTGAGGATATCACCCCAGGGTCCGGTATCGGATGACTCAAACGACAATATTCCGGTGTCTTTAAATTCCATATTACTCCTCACAAAACAGGCGGAACAGTACAAGTAGGGGAGCACTTCAACGTGCTCCCGCCAGATTTCTGTAAGCTTGCAGGAGGGCGTGGAAGCCCTCCCCTAAATAACATCAATATATATTGTGTTGATGGTACCACCATCCACAAATATTAGTCTGAGCAGTATCCAACGCCGATATAATAGGCCATGTTGTTCTGAGTTGTATCCAGCCTGCCGAACTGTACTACGATATCTACATTGGAACGGACCCGAATTGAATACTGTGTCAAAGGAGGCAGAACAAGTCCACCGATATCATCGGGGTTGTCCAGTCTCAGGGTCTTTATACGCTCTGCTCCCACTTTAACCGGAATATCCTTTACAGGGTCTTTGTCTTCAAAATAGAAGTCCAGCTTTATCTCAGCCGGGGTCTCACCGCAGTTGAGCAGCATCAAAGCCTCATGGGCCTCCATCTGTCCGATATTATTCTTCTCCGGAAGATATCCATCCGGAAAATACCAAGTTGTAGCTCCACCTTTTCCCATTTGTTTTTGTCCTTTCATAAAGAAATATGCGGGAATGCTGGTTTCATCAACCTTGTAGTCTATTACTGCATAATTCCCGCAGCTAATAGTGTGTTATTTCCAAAGATTCTTTACTGCATTTGAAATAGTCGAATATTTCAGCTCTATGCCTTTTACGGAAGTGAGTTCTTTAGCGTATTCATAGAGTTCGGTAAAAAGTTTAAACCCTAGTCCGCTGTCTCCTTCAAAAATCGGAGATACGTGGCAGACAGGGACGAACGGGATCCCTGCCTCAACTGATGCTGCAAAATCGTGCTTAGCCATGCTCAAGCTCGCATCGTACCTGTCCTTTGTAAGATACCATGTGTAGTCTGTGTATATCGGAAGCTCATGCAGTGAACTCTTGAACTGGAGTGCATCAAGTCTTTCCTGGGTGATCGGGTGGGGCACTGCGTCCAACTTACCCTGGATCAGATCCCAGCCTGCTTCCTGGACTATACAGGAACTGTCCCACAAATATCCATCCTCAGCCAAAGCGACGAACAGGTTCGGGCAGTTCGAACCAGCGCCTGCACGAAATCCCTGGATTTTATTCCCCAATGCGTCTTCAAGTATCTCCCTGCCCTGAGCAAGGCGTTTGCGGATGTTCTCTACTGAGTTGTTCTTGTCAATCAAATCCGCATTTTTAGCCAATTCTTCCCTGGCTGGTCCTTCGTGGGGCAGGGACATAATGAACGGTGGTGGGACTCCGGTCTCAAACCGGTCGTGCCTTAGACCGTGCTGACCGACTTCATGTCCGTAGGCAATAGCATTTTTCAAGATCCTGATATACTCTTTTCTCCCCCGGAAATCGATGTCCCCAAAGAATGGAACTGTAAACCAGGTCGGTTTCATACCAAAACCATCGCAGAAGTCGATGAGTTTGCTCAGGTTCTCTTCAGTAGAATAACCATCATAAGCAACATCATCAACCGTAAAGCAAAAAACTGCTTCTTTCATAAATATCTCCTCATTCTCTGTCATCCCAAGGAACGAAGGATCTGCTTTACCAGGTTAATCTGCGTCAAAAGCAGATCCTTCACTGCGTTCAGGATGACACTCATTCTATTCGGCTAGTCTCACATTCAATATAACTGCACCCTTATTCGGGACTGCAATACCTTTTAGGATAGTGTCTTCAATCGTAATCGGAGCGAACGGGTATCTTGTCAGTGATTTAGCTGACACAACCTGTTTGCCCATATCCACGCTGGCTTTGCTGTAGTAGAGGCTGTCGCTTTTCATCAGCAACCGGTAACTTCCGTCCTGCTGTTTCATAGCCAGAAGTTTTATAAACTCCTGTCCTTCGGTGATCTTTACTGGACCTGACGCACCCAGGATCATTTGAACACATGCATTCAGGAACTCATCAGATACCGTCCTGGTAATGAGTTCATTAATGAAGAAATGGGCTTCAACGATACCCATTACATCATCAATCTGCAACTCATCTTCCCTGCTGCCGGTGAGTGTGATTTCCGGCAAATCCTCTACGCCGTATACAGAACAGCGTAAGGCAAATGATTCGACTATATCCTCGAAGTAAAAGTCAGGTTCAGGCAGCGAATCAGATGCTCCTCCGATAACAACTACCGGCCTGTTCTTGATCTTAAATACTTTTCTGAGTTCCTCTTTTGTAAAGGTATCAGGATTAATGAGCAGCAGAGGCCCACTGACTTTGTCGACATCATTTATATTCACGGTTGTCTGAACAGGAGCTCCGCGTTCAGTCAGATTATGAAGTATCTTTTGTGTATGCCATTTACGGGTGGCATTGAAGTCTACAAACTGCTTTCGAAGCGCACTGTCCGACCAGACCAGTGTAGGACCATTGGTGCTCTTTGTATCTCCCGAGAAACCAAGCTCCCAGACATCATTCAACCACTGCCACTCATGTTTTTCGATACTGTCCCCAAGGCACACCAGCATACCATTTGCACTGTGCTGCAACTTACCTTTAGTATCATAATAGTGCAGGTTGCTCAATGCCAGGACTTCTTTTTCTATTGCAGTCGGCATGTGCCGGAGTCCATCGAAGTTTTCGCAGTGGTCCTGGATTACATTGAGGAATATAAGTTTAGTGTCAGGGACATATGCTCTTATCAACATAAATGTGGACGTGTAATCGTAGTGACGGTTTCTATCACCACTCACCAAATCCTGTGCCGCTGCTCCGGTTTCGACTACGAAACCATCTACCCCGGCTTCAACCAGTCTCTTGTAATCGATACCGAACCGGTATATTGCCTCAAATGGGTCTCGCGTAAGGGAAGAGTTCACCATGATTTTCTTCTGCTCATTGTGCAGGGCTGTCGCGATCTTTTTAAAGTATGAATACCATCGCTCAACCCAGAATTCGATCCACTCCATGCGCAGGTTCCGCCAGATCCAGTCTGCCCTGGCCTTGTTCTTATCCCGGTCATCGTGCTCCGGACCAGCATACTGTCCTGAATATTCCTCCGGAAGAGTGATTTTGCATGTTCCTGTAAACTGGTCAACCATATCGTCCGAGAAATCTGCATCATATATATTGTTCATGGCACAGCCCCAGCCATCAGCTGCGTGCCAACCATCAAAACCGTAATAATGAATCACATCCAGCAGCTGCTTCAGAAAGAAATCCTCAAAATAGCTGCCATCTTTGAATCTTTTTAGGGGGTTAATGTTATTAGCTACATCAGGTCCGACATTCTCCCAGGCCAGGACTTCTTTGTGGTCCTCTACCCATTCCTCGTGGAATCGATTGTGGGTATACCAGGTCATCACAGACACATAAGCTCCAACACCATGTTTGTGAAGCTCAGTAATAAGGTCCCTGACCTGCAGTTGGGTCCAGCTCTGGCATTTTCTGTCTTCATTAAAAGAATGGGCTGCATAGGTACAGCAGTCTATCGGTAGAATCCCATCTTTTCCAACACTGGGATGCTTCAATATAAAATCCGCAGCAGAGACAAACAGGCATATGGCTTCCGGCTGGAACCCAAGGTTATCCAGGTAGCTTCCTACTCCCAGGTCAGCCGATGTATTGTCAAAACCAACCAGTTCTGTCCATATCCATTTATCACAACTGTTCTGCGCAGTAGCCATATTGTCTCTCCTCAATATTGGATGGTGAAAGTATTTATTTCAATATAGTATAACTGGAAATGAAAAATTGCGAACAACGAAATCATGTATTTCTGAACGCACTACATTGTCATTCTGAACGCATTGAAGAATCTGCTTTTCAATTCCAGTATGCATGCTACAACCGAGATTCTTCACTGCGTTCAGAATGACATACTCACAATAACATTTTGACGTACCTAATGGGTGATATGTATAATAGGTTTGACGTCACACTAACAAGATTACTATCCACCGCCAAACATGTCAAGTGATGAGCGCAAACTGGGTGTGTACAAAATCTACGGAATACATTTATAGGACCATGTCTGCAGGGGTTCCACCTCTGCACATTGATAGGGATATTATCCCCAGACTCCACATGCTGTTTTTTATGGAGGGTCTTCAGGCCCTCCATAAAAAACAGAGCAACGGGTCCAGGGAGGTTACCTCCCTGGCAGAGTCCAGAGACAGAGTCTCTGGGGTATGTTCCAATGACCGTATTGCATAGATTTTACAAGCACCCGTGCAAGCTGCTGGATTTTTCAACCTTGACCAACCCGGCATTTGGGGATAATATGCTTGCAGTGCCGATCTGCGAATCATGAGAAAGAGGATTTCTAAATGCTGAGATTTTCGATATTGCCTTGTGCTATTCCGTGCCTGTTTATGATATTTATCATTTCTTCTGTTTGTCTTGCTTCCCCTGATTTTGAGCTCAAGCTCAGTTACCTGTTCCGAAAACCGGAAATCAGGTTGAATGCAACATGCCTTGCTGAGAAAGCACCGAATTTTGTCTGGGCACAGCTCAGGGATGAAAGCGGCAGGCAGACATTCAGGGAGACAAAAATCGAACTGGCTGACGGTGTGAAGTCAGCGTCAATAGCATGGTCTCCGAAAGGTCTTGCTCCTGCACGGTATATGGCGCTGATTTGGGATTCCGGCAAGAGGGAGATCCTGAAAGCAACATATATCACTGTTCCTGTCACCCCAAATTGGGTCGACAACAAGATCGGGGCGTATACAGACAGCTGGGTCCCAAAACCCTGGACACCTTTGAAGTTAACCGCCAGTCCATTGCAGGTCAGCTGCTGGGGCAGGAAATATTCATTCGGGCCCTCGGGAATTACCTCAGTACAATCCCAGGGCGAGGAAATCCTGGCTTCTCCAATGGTTTGGAAAGCTTCAGTAGCTGGACGCACGATTGATTGGAAACCGGAATCCACTACTGTTCTTAGCAAAGCAGATGGTGTTATTACCTTTACGTCATCACAAATAGCAGATGGATTAAAACTCACCTGTAAAGGTCGTGTTGAGTTTGATGGGCTTGTAAAGCTTGATTTCCAGCTTAAGAGTACTGGCGCTCCAGTAAGCATCGATAGTCTGATTCTTGATATCCCGTACCGGAAAGAAAGCGCAACTCTCTGGCATTATTTCCCAAAAGTCCCAGTATGGTATGGTGGAACCACTATTGATGGAATCAACGCAGGATCTGTGCCGAAAAAAGACTGGTCCTCCGTGTTCATCCCTCATGTCTGGATAGGAGATGAAGACCGGGGAATGCAGTGGCTGTGTGAATCCGATCAGTACTGGAAACCAGCTGACGATGCCAAAGCAATAGAGCTTCTTCCTCAATCCAGTGCAACAACGCTGCGCCTGAATCTGATCGGGAAAACGACGCTTGTTGATAAACCCAGGAACTACACATTCGGTTTTGAAGCAAGTCCTATAAAACCTCTTCCAGCAGATCGACACGCCTGGCACTATACCCATGTGGGAGGTTGTCCGGATATAGTCAGAGATGCAAACCGTATGGAGGAACTCGGAGTTAAGGCAGTCGATACACTGACATGGACTGAAATGTGGGCTCATCCAAGACCAGCTACTCAGGAGAATGTTGACCTGCTGCATAAAGCTTCAACCCTCGCTCATGAGAAAAAAATGAGGATGATGATCTATTATGCGTTCCTGTTATCTGATGCTTCACCCGAATTTGCAGCATTCAATGAGGAGTGCCGGATCATAGACAAGAATGCTTATGTTTGCCCCGGATTCATGAACGACAAGAGCTATGCAGTCTGCCAGAACAGCGTCTGGGCAGATGCTATGCTTGCTGGTATGGAGCAGACTATAAATGAGTTCAATCTGGATGGTGTATATTCTGACAGCATGACCTGTATCGGTGAATGCAGTAATCAGCTTCATGGATGCGGGTACGTTGGTGAAGATGGCAAGGTGCATTCCACTGTTGAAATATTCGCTGTCAGAGAGTTTATGAAGAGAGTTTACCGGCTGTTTGAATTAAGAGAAAAGAAAACAGGAAAGCAAATGATGTTCATCGGGCATACATCTGCAAACATTTTGCTGCCAACCCTTGGATTCTGTACAGCATATCTTGATACAGAACATTTGACAGTGCAGAACAGACCTTTTAGGATCCCGCTTAACGTCTTCAGAGCTGAGTTTATGGGCAGCAATTTTGGAGTCCCGGCTCAGTCTCTATCGTATTACAATCTTAATGGTGGTAAGGGGTTAAATCAGCAGGAAATGATGGCAATCAGCCTGCTTCACGATACTGAAACCCCATGGAACCTTGAAGCCATGGCACCTGTCTGGAAGATATGGGATGCATTCGGAATGGAAGACACCAAGTTCCTCCCATACTGGAAAGAATGGGGCTGGAACGCACCGGATGGTGTTAAAGTGAGTGCTTACTCCAAGCCCAACAGCAATGAAATACTGGTTGTTGCTGCAAACTTAACTGAGCAGGAGATCACCGGCAACCTGGGTCTTAATAGACCAATACAGAGTGCAGTAGACGCATTCACGGGTAAATCGGTTACTGTGAAAGATGGCAAGCTTGTTGATACATTCCCAGTTTGGCAGGTTAAGATATACAGGATGAAAACGGTACAGTAATAACAATAGGACCGATCGGTCGGATACGACCGATCGGTCCTATTTCGTGATCTTCTTCTATCGCACCATAACTACTTTGTTAACAGTGCATTCCTTGTCATCGCGGGCCATTTTGAAGACTTCGGCGATGTCTTCGAGTTTAAACCTGTGAGATATGAGCTCTTTGCCCAATTCCGGTACAGTCTCCAGCAGTCTTGCAGCCTTCAGGGCCTGGGTGCCGGGGGATGCAAATGAAGCACGGAGCTGGAGTTTGCGGAAGTGGAAATCGTCCGCATCGAACTCTATTACAGCGCCGGGACCATATGCAATTCCTATGTAGGCTATTGTAGCGCCGTTTGCTGCGATTGCAATTGCTTGAGGAAGTAGCGGCGGAGGAGCTGTGACCAGGATTTTGTCCGGTCTTCTGGCGCCGAAATCGTAGTCCTTCAACGGAGTTTTGTCCACTTCAATCAATTCCTCAGCGCCCAGAGCTGCTCCGGCTTTCATACGGGCAACTGATGTTGAGAAACCAGCCAGCATTATCTTACCTGCGCCGGCAAGCTTCGATAGGCAGACCGCACCCAGTCCTAATGGCCCAGGTCCAATAACCAGCACGTGGTCGCCCTTGTTAATCTGAGCAGTCTCAACCAGGTCGATAGATACGCCCATGGGTTCGATCATGCTTGCAACATCCAGAGGGACAGAGTCAGGCACTTTAACCGCCGACTCCTGAGGTGTCAATAACCAGTCTCCGAATCCCATAGTCTCACTTGCCCAGTATGTCAGGCAGCTTACGCAGAGGTCAGGCCGTCCACGTCCAAAAGGTGCAGGTTTACAAAACTCGCACTTTCCACAAGGGACCGAGCTGTCCATCGCTACTCTATCACCTGGCTTGAATTCTGTGACCCCTTCACCTACTGCGTGAACTGTTCCAGATACTTCATGCCCGAAGTTCTGCCAATCATTTGCAGTCCTGTCAGCTGTGTGAAAATCCGTTCCACAGACTGCGCATGCTGCAATCTCCACTAGTAACTGCCCTGGACCGGGACCCGATATCTCATGCTCCCTGATTTCAAACTGCCAGGGTGATTTTACAAAAGCCGATCTGTTTTTATAAGTCGCCATCGTTGCCATCCTTCCGTTATTGAGTCTAGGTAACTTGTACATTCTTGTATGCAATCCGTTCGTCCTGAGCTTGTCGAAGGATGGACGGATTGCTTAACTCTTATATATTCTTGCCGAACTCACGTCCGGCTTCAATCATTGCCGCTATATTTTCGTCAGGCGTCTCAAGCCCAACCTGGTCGCCTGTCCCAAGGATCAATCGCCTTCTATCCGGACCCCATTGTCCGAAAATCTCAGCTATCTCATCTCGAACATCCTGGGCACTGCCTCTGATAAGGGTCTCGACTGTGTGGATATTGCCGTTCATTGTAACTTTGCCGTGCAGGGCTTTTTCAACTACGCTTAAATCAGTGACATCGCCGCCCGGTGGTCTTTCAAAAGGACAGATACAGTCTATACCAGTTTCGTGTAGTTCGTCCAATACATCCATGACTTTACCGTGCAAATGGACATGGAGCAGTCCTCCGGCAGCGTGGGCTTCCTCAGCCGCAGCCATCAGTACAGGCTTTTCCCACTTTCTCCACAGATTGGGACCAGTCAGAGATGGACAGGACCAGCAGGAGCCGATGAATATGCTCTCTGCCTTACTGCCTGCGAACACCGATCTCACCAGACGGCGAATGTAATCAATAAACTGCTTGTGGAACTCCTCAAAATACTCTTCACGCTCATAGAGATCATATATAGCCTGCTCGATTCCACCCTGTCTGGAGCCTGCAATATAATCTATAAAGAACCAACCCGAGTAAACTTCCAGCAGATAATTCTCTCCGACCTTGTCCAGAGCAGCATTAACTCCGCTCCAGTCTGCTTCCTCAGGATTTCCCAGAGTCGAATGAACATATGCTGGCCAGTCCCTGTCAAAGTCCTTTATTGCATGCTCAACCGACCAGCAAGGTTCCACAGGATCAAAGACACTGCTAGACCTTAGGTCACCGAGAGGAGTATGCGTCGTAACACGGGATTCAAACCTGCCTACTCCAATGTCTATCCATTCTTCACTTGAGCTCGTGCCTTCAGTAGGTATTGATGGGCCTGCAATCCCCCAACCTTCAGTTTTGTAATAATCAAATGTCTTGAGCAGAGCCTCCCAATGAGGAACCTCCCGCTCGAACGTAATCATGTCCAAGCCCAGCACCTTGGCCGGGACATAATACCAAAACTCAGGTGCTACCGGTGTGTAATCCGGCAACTCCCCTCTATAAGCCGCCAGCATTCTCTGTTTAGGAGTCAATGTATTACCTCATATGTATTAGATAAAGTCAACGCGTCATTTATGCAACAATGCCATTCCCCCTTTGAAGGGGGTGCAGGGGGATGTGATCAGGATAATGAATATCTATTAGCAGATGAGTTCAACTGCAAGCTGGTCACATCCCCCTCGTTCGCAAGCTCACGAGCCCCCTTCAAAAGGGGGAATAACATCCCGATGGACCGAGTGATCCATGCCACGGTCCATTATAATGGAATAATTCCAAATTTCAAACTCAACTATTTGTCATATTATGGCAGTTAGAGTGTATATTGGCATCGCAGTCTATGTGTCTAGCATCGAGAAATAAATCTTAGGTCGCCTATTGACCTCTGGAATAGCATGTGTTACTATATGCACGTAGTTGCAAACATAAACGGACATAACGTAACATGGGAGCACTTAGATGGAATCCACAATGTCTGAGCAAGTTATAAAACTTGCCAAGAGTAAGGGTATGCTCAGACCGAGAGATCTGCAAGCGCATGCAATCCCTCGTGAATATCTTCGACGTTTGACTGACAAAGGCCTTTTGGACAAAGTTGGTCGTGGTCTCTACACACTACCAGGCGTTGAAATCAGCGAGATGCACAGTCTTGTTGAAGCGGTTAAGCGTGTACCACGTGGGGTAGTCTGTCTCCTTTCAGCGCTCAGGTACCACGATCTAACTACTCAAAACCCATTTCAGGTGTGGCTGGCAATTGATGTTGATGCTCGTGCACCGAAAACCGACATCGTACCACTTAGAATCGTAAGATTTTCTGGTGACGCTCTAAATTCGTTCATAGAAGAGCATAACATCGAAGGAGTCCCAGTTAGGGTATATAGTCCTGCCAAGACCGTGGTTGATTGTTTCAAATACCGAAACAAGATTGGTCTGGATGTTGCTATTGAAGCACTAAAGGACTGCTGGAAGCAGCGCAAGGCTACCATCGATGAAATATGGGCTGCAGCTAATATATGTCGTGTAACCACTATCATACGCCCATACCTGGAATCGATAGTATGAGAGATAAACCTTCAAATATTGGGGCATCAGTCCGTCAGCGATTGCTCAATATTTCGCGCAATAGTGGTAATGATTTTGTAGTCACGCTTACCAACTATGCACTTGAACGATTGCTCTATCGGCTGAGTTGTTCGCAGCATAAAGACCAATTTGTCCTCAAAGGTGCAATGCTGTTTAGAATCTGGTCCAATGAGCCACACCGCGCTACACGTGACTTGGACCTGCTGGCATTCGGCAGTCCGTTAATTGAGAACATCTCAAATCTTTTCCGGGAGATATGTGAGTTTGTAGTAGAGGATGATGGAGTCCAGTATAAACTCGATAGTATACGCACCGAAGAGATTCGGGAAACTCAGGAGTATGATGGTGTACGGGTCAAACTTATTGCTCTTATATCTGCTGCTCGAGTACCTCTCCAGATTGATGTGGGTTTCGGAGACTCCGTTGTTCCACCAGCCACAGAGATTGTATATCCGACTCTTCTTGATTTCCCTGCACCACGAATAAGGGTATATTCCCGTGAGACAGTTATTGCTGAGAAGTTCCACGCAATGGTTACACTTGGCATTGCTAACAGTAGAATGAAAGACTTCCACGACATCTATACACTGGCGACAACCTGCAGATTTTCCGGCAATGTAATCTGCTCAGCAATCAAAGCTACATTTGAAACCCGTTCAATAGAAATCCCGCATAATCCGCCCATTGCGCTGACAGAAGAGTTCAGTAAAGACTCAAGCAAGATAACTCAGTGGCGTGCATTTATCACCAGCGGCAGCGTGAAAACTGATTCTGTCGATTTTAATCATGTAATTAAGCTGCTTCACCTGTTTTTACTCCCTCCTATCCATTCATTGCTCAGAGGGGAGCCTTTCGATAGCAATTGGGATCCTCCAGGTCCCTGGTCTCAATAATTACATACTAACAAGCTTTCGGAGAATATATAAGCTGTGAGTAACAATGTAGCACGGATAGAACAATCTATCACTGAACTGGAACATCGTATCCAGATACTTGATGATGAACGGGTAAAGATCATTTCAGAGGTGGATACGCTTCGAATGCAGCTTTTGCAGGAAAAAGAGCGAATCGCATCAATTACAACATTCCCGAACGCTCCCATTACAAATGCATCTTCTGCTGATGCCAAGATAGCTCTTATACGTAACTTGTTCAAAGGTCGTGAGGATGTTTTTGCCCGTCGTTGGACGAGTTCCAAGACAGGTAAGTCAGGCTAACAACCTGCATGTCGCAACGAGTGGGCTTATGGATTATGTGACAAACGCATAGTCAAGTGTGCAGACTGCCTCAACCGCGAGTTTATACCCCTTACAGACTCAGTAATACGTAATCACGTCACTGGTCAAGAACGTTCAAAATCAGGCGATTTTGTCATTGGTATCTATCCGATGCTATCTGATGAAACTTGCTGGTTCCTTGCGGCTGACTTCGACAAGGATTCATGGCAAGAGGACACCTTGGCATTTATGGAGACTTGCCGGTTGCACGATATTCCCGCCGGGCTCGAACGTTCCAGGTCCGGTAATGGTGGGCATGTGTGGATATTCTTTTCTGAGCCAGTTTCAGCTACTCTTGCGCGACAACTTGGTGCTTTTCTTATCACAGATACAATGAAGCGCCGACCTGAAATAGGTTTCGATTCGTATGACCGTTTCTTCCCCAATCAGGACACACTTCCCAGTGGAGGATTCGGTAATCTCATCGCACTACCATTTCAAGGTTCTGTGCGCAAGCAAGGTAATACACAGTTTCTCGATGGGTATTTCGAACCCTATCCGGATCAATGGGCATTTCTGTCATCACTTCAACCAATTAGTCAGATACGAATGATAGAGATTGTAGAACAGGCTCAAAGACTAGGGGAGATCACTGGAGTAAAGATGGTTGTAACAGATGAAGAGGGTGACGAACCTTGGGTTGCTCTTTCATCGCGCAGGTTGGGTGATGTTCCTATTGTTGCTCCCTTGCCTGATACTGTTAAGTTGGTATCAGCTAACCTCATATACATTGAGAAAACTGCTCTCCCATCCGAGTTAAGAAATCGGTTGATAAGGATGGCAGCATTTCAGAATCCGGAGTTCTACAAATCTCAAGCTATGCGCTTGCCAACATTCGGCAAACCCCGGATTATCTCATGTGCTGAAGATTTCCCAAAACACATTGCTCTCCCTCGTGGGTGCATGGATGAGGTTATTGATCTTTTGAGATGTCTCGGGATAAATGTAGAATTACAAGATGAGTGTTGTGATGGCAGTCGCATCATCTCAGAGTTTCAAGGTGAACTCTCAGCGGATCAGATGAACGCGGCATCTGCGTTGATGTCTTCAAACACCGGAGTTCTTGCTGCCAGTACAGCATTTGGAAAAACGGTTGTAGCAATCAATGTGATAGCGCAGCGATCAGTGAACACGCTGATCCTGGTTCACAGACAGCAACTCTTGGATCAATGGGTTACTCGTCTTTCTACATTTCTTGATATCGATCCGAAACAAATCGGTAGGATAGGTGGAGGCAAGCATAAACCGACTGGTGTTGTAGATGTTGCTCTGCTCCAGAGTCTGTGCAAGAAAGGAGTTGTAGATGACATCGTAAGTAACTATGGGCACATGATTGTCGACGAATGCCATCATATCTCCGCTGTCAGCTTCGAGCAAATAGCTCGTGCCTGCAAAGCTCGTTATGTACTTGGACTATCTGTAACACCTGCGCGAAAGGATGGCCATCATCCCATCATATTCATGCAGTGCGGTCCAATTCGTTATAAAGACAATGCAAGGGAGCAGGCATCTCAACGGCCATTCGAGCACAAGCTAATTGTGCGCAGGACCGACTTTATTCTTCCATTCGAGTTGTCTGGCCAGATAAAACCAGCCATTCAAGATATTTACTCCGCGATCATATCCAATCCCAAGCGGAATGAGATGATAATTGATGATGTCATTACATCCGTCACACAAGGTCGGTCTCCTGTAGTTATAACAGAACGCACTGAGCATCTAGATATGCTTGCTAACGAACTGAGAAAGGCTGTCAAGCATGTCATTGCACTCAAAGGCGGTATGGGTGCGCGTCAGCGAAAATCCATAATAGAGGAACTTACTGGGATACCAGAAGACGAAGAACGAGTCATAGTGGCGACAGGTCGCTATCTGGGAGAGGGCTTCGATGATGCCCGTCTTGATACACTCTTTCTGACTATGCCCATTTCCTGGAAAGGTACACTTGCTCAATATGCCGGACGTCTACACAGACTTCACTCTTCAAAAAAAGAAGTCCAAATTTACGACTATGCTGATCTTGACGTTTTGATGTTGGCGCGTATGCATCATAAGCGGCTTAACGGCTATCGTGCTATAGGTTACGTTCAGAATGGTGCATAGCAAGCATATATACTATTGCAGATAGACAATTTAGCATCCATGACTCGGTCCCAATTCCCTGGCCCGCCTTATTCATGACTGACTCAGCTTTTGCCCCTACTGCCGGGCAAAAGCAAAGTTTTGTGAATAAGGCGGGCTAGACATCCATGTCCAAAATACTAGTTGCTACTTCTCAGTATTCTTCTCCAGCCAAATCAACAATTCCTCATCCGTGCCATCGCGGATTAACTGCTGAAGCTTAGGATCGGTTACTTCCTCGAATGTTTTCACACCCAACCGTTCCCGGACCATCATTGCCAGGTTTGCAGTCTGGGATACTTCCCGGATCTGTTCCCACACAATTGTAGCAACCGGCCCGTGGCGTGATTGCACTGCTCCCATTGTGGAAGCATCAGCAAAGTGTTCGTAGGCAGTGTCCCACTGGTCCCGCCATGGATAATTCAATGCAAAGAACGCTACTCCAATGCAGTTTCCTGGCTGCGATGGCACTGTTCTTATGCCCGGGTCACGTGCAGTTTTATCCCATAGATCAGGAGTAGTGTACCACATCCAGGGCTTTGGTTGGTAGATAGCTTTTTTCTCCGGATTTCCATAATAGGGTGAGAAAACATGCTTCACATATGGGCACCAGAGATCACAGTAAGGTGCAAGTGTCTGGAATGTCGCTAGCTCTGCAGACTCACTCGGGTTAAAGCTGATCCGTACCCTGGGGTCTGCTGCTCGAATAGCCTTAGCTACATCCAGATAAGGTTTCAAAGACTCCTCGGTTGTCCCTCCCGGTTCATCCATAATCCCAACAAAGTAATCATCATAGTCCAGTCCAAGAGCCTTCAGCCGCGCAATCCACTCAGCCATTCCCTGAGTTGATGAACTGTTCAGCCGAAGCAGTCGGATGCCCCACTTCTTCATGTCAGCCTTGCTCATTTCTCCAGGCCATACGTTCATTCCATGGTCTATGAAATCCTGCATGTGATCAAGGCCTTCATGAGGCTGAGTCCAACCGTCAATCAACACCGGCTTCTTCGGTTCTGGCTTAACAGGAGAAACCCGGACTTTCAACACAACCGAATATGACGGTATACCTTTGCCGCTTATCTTAATCACTGACTGATAATTGCCGGCTGGCACACCCTTCGTTTTGATCGTAAGCCATATCCCCGCCACATTAAGCGGTGGAACTGTAATCGATGGACGCCGCAATAAAAACACCGGAGTCCACTCCTGACGTCCATTTCCATAGGGAACAAAAGACTCCACACGCCAGGTAACCGTGTTGGCAAATGATCCTGAAGTGCCTTTTAATGGACCAGGTTGTATATCAAGTGTTATCGGTGTATCTACTAAACCGCGCACTGCAACACGCACAGCTTTGCAAGAATCCCGGGGCATATATATTTCCTTAGTTCGAGTGGTGCCCTTTTGAGGTGTATAAGGCCAGGAATCCCCACTGCTTATCTTTTCCGACCAGACTTCCTGGGAAATCGGTCGATATGGATTGTCTGAAATCCAGAGCAGAAGTTTATCAACTTTGGTAGCCCCTGCCTGTGCAGACCTGCGGTTGTATATATTCATATCCCAAGGTGGCCGCACTGTTCCCTGAGGTGTGTAATTGGGATCATCAATGAGAAACAGGGCGTAAATACGCCGATAAGTAGTGCCGAATTCTGCACCGTCGAGTGTAAACTCTACCTTAACATCTCCAGGTTTACTGACCTCAACCTCACCCATCTTCATCCAGATGCTGGGGATGTTGCCTTTGTGGTAGTAAGTAAACTGCTCCCGGCCATCGGCACTTACTTTTCCATACCAGGGAGCTGTGTAACTCATATTTGTGCTGCTCGAAAGTACCCAGACCGAATATTTCCCTGGTGCTGCAACTGGCACATTAGTAGCCACTGTTCCTGTCCCTGTTCCCCAACCGGCATCCAGTTCACCCGGTCCACCATACCAGCCACCATATTTTGCGTATGGTCCATTGGGATCATAACCACCCTCATTTTTAAGTCCTTCAATATTGCTCCCTACATCGTGCCAAACATAGTTGTAACCTAAAGGCTTCCGATTGATGTCCGCGTTGAGTATATTTATTTGCCTTTGCATCCGAACAGGATTGGCTACCATATTCCAGGTGTCGTTAAAAACAACCTGCCGCTCGGGTTCGCGATAATCCGGCTTTTTGGCTTCGTCATACTCTTTACGCGCCAGCTCATCAACGATCCCGTTTTGGAATTTGCGGCTCAAGGCGAATAATTTCGGGTTCGATGCTGCATCCTCCCAGGACAACGGCCGAACCTGCCACCATTTCCATTGAGATAGACCCGCAGCATTCAATGGTGACTTTACTGTCCACTGAATATCCAATGGCTTGCTCGAATCACGTATGGTTTTGATTGACTCAGTGTCAGGTGGTGTTTCCCAGACTTCATCAGTCAGATAAATGCAATCGACCGACCGCATAGCATATCCGCCATCACCCTGCCACCATCTAGTCACATGTCCCAACTTAATAACAAACCGGCCCTGTGGCAGATCAACCAGCATATCTTTCCACTGAGGGCCTGATTCCTTAGGCTGTTGATCGTAGAACTCATCAGGCTGACAGATAGGTCCCAGGTCCTCTTTACCCTCTCTATATATCTTGATGGACGTCACACCACGGGAGCCTGTATCAGCCAGATACTTTACCCATAACCGGTAAAATCCTGCACGTGGAACAACCAGTGGAATCGAAACCGTCGGCCCCGCGTCTCCGGCACCACTGATGATATAATCACCATTTACATCCCAGCCACCCAGCTTATCCTTACCAAGCAGCTCAGGTTCAATCAGAATCCGCAGCATATTCGCAGGAGGCTTCATACCCTTGACAGCCAAAGCCTTCTCCGGAGTCAGACCAGCGCTCTTAACATAGTCGTCGAATCGTCCGATCATCTCAGCATTATGCCCCAAATGCCACAGCGTCATCCCCAGCGAATACCGCGCCCCCAAAGGCTCATCAACAACCCCAGCCCGGCAGTTTGATGCACCGCAAATGGCAAACAAACACAATAACGTGACTAAAGCAATTTCCCTGTAAATGGCTGATCTCATGGTGACTACTACCTTTACTGCGAATAAGGTTATATAGCTTTGCAATACATACTGTAGAGTATATGAGATTTGCAGAAAAGAAACAAAAACTCAATAATTTCCATTCGTCCTGAGCTTATCGAAGGATGAGAGGAAGAGCTAGAGAGCCATATTTTTGTTTGACTATCCTGCATTCCAGCGATACACTATGCGCAGTGTATTACATGAATCATGAACTTTATTCATTGAAGGTGATTATGGATGAGCACTAATACAATGTCTCCATATCGTTGGAGAGTAGGAAGTGTCCTAGTACTTTCAATGGTTGTTATGCCGTTTTTCGATACATCGGTTAAAAGTACGTTGATCGATCACACTGCAGGTGTTTGTTTTCTACTGGCAGCGGTATTGATAGAATACTATACACACGTGATGACAAAAGAGAACCCCATCAACGCCATATCGATACTGCTGATCCCGATTTTGTTGCTTATAATTCTTTCGATTGTTGGAATCATGCATTTCATTCCTGCGTTTGTCATATATGGTATGGGCTCTGTTGTGGCAGGTGGTTATCCAGGTAGACAGGCCATGCTTCCGAATACTTCGATAGAGTGGGCTAAGCTAATAGCAACCTTGTTCCTAATCACTTTTTTTATGGTTCTGGTGATAGATACAGGTGTGCAAAAAGCTGTATTCGATTTTATTTCATTTATTTCAAAACAATTGTGATTGGAAATTCGAGATCATACACTGGAGTCAAACATGAGGGAATATAGAATCACCACAATGTGCTTGTTATTGATATTGGCTGCAATTTCAACCGCTGCTGCAGCCTCCCCAAAAGATGGCTGGAACTTCAAAATGAAGGACTTCGTCATCTGTGCATGGTTTGGTCCGGACGGGAATGATGCTGAGGTTCGTGTATACAAAGAGTGCGGGTTCAATTCTGTCATGGTTGGCCGGTATATGACTGCTGGAGGGGAATACTGTCAGCCGGATGAAGTCCAGCGACAACTCGATCTGGCCAGGAAATACAAGCTTAAGGCCTTCCTGGATACATATACCAGAAACCACCTGCCCTGGGGAGGGATCAGCGTTCCGTACACTGGTCCCGGTCACCACAACGCAACCCCTCCGGAGTTGGAATGGATCCACAAACGCTTTGGCAAGCATCCCGCATTGATTGGTTATATGATAGGGGATGACCAGGGAGCAATCACCGATCAGACCGGCAAAAACACAGACTTTCTGCACAAGAATGCACCACATCTGATACCCTGGATATGCGGATGGGTACCGGCGGACGATCTTGCCAGGCACGGCAATCCAATCATTGATCCACAGATGTATCCAACACTGAATAACTCCAATCCGGCGGACATCCAGGCGCGGAACTACACGTCCGGCCTCCAAAATCTCAGGCAACAGTGTAGAAAGTATGATCTGATTTCCTGGCCAATGTTCAATATAGTGGGTGTCAAAGCTGATTCTATGATCAGATACCAGGTATACTCCTCGCTTGCATATGGAGCTCAAGGCATATGGTATTTCTGCTACCGTGACAATACCGGAGAATTTCCCGGTGATGCTGGACGTGCGTTTAACAGCGTATTGGAAGGTCAAAAAGGTGCTGTTACATACAAAGCAGTAAAGGAAGAACTCAGACCTACCTATTATGATGCTCAGGAGTGCAACAGGCGTGTAAAAACGTGGGGGCCAAAACTCCTTGGCTGCACTGCTGCAGGAATCTATCATACCGGGTGGAAACAAGATGGTGAGGACGTATTCATACCTGGATATGGAAAGACCGTTATCAAAATGAGTGATAACCTCCTGCTCGGAATACTCACCAAACCGAATGCCAAACCCCTTGCAATGGTAGTAGACAAACGAGTAAGCAAAGAACGTGATGCATTTGCTCCCAGAGAGATTGAGATCACATTTACTGGCAATGTCAGCCGTATTGCTATACTTGAGGGTAAGCAGACATTACAAGTTAAAGGCAATATAGTTAAGTTGACACTCCCGGCAGGTGGCGGGCAGTTGTTGGAGTTGGGGATGACGGATTAGCAGGTTGATCGGCTGTGCATTCATAATCGGGGAGATAACAGATGACACCTGAAGGTTGGCATAATTTTTATTTTACTATGGCCATAGGTATTGGAGTTTCAATACTACGCGCAGTAATCTCATTCATAGGTCGAAAACTCGATATTCAATGGCAGATACCGGGACAACTACAAGCCAGGATATTTTTCTTGTTGGTGGTATTACTAGTACCTTATCCATATTCAATAAGGACACTAGAGACGTTTAGCATCGCACTGGCTGTCAGTATGTTTTGGAGCTGGATATCAGGAAATATCGCGATAATGTGGGCTGACTGGTGGGACCAATCCGGGAATAAGTGGTATTACAGAGATGCTCCCGTTTACCTTGTGATTATCGGGGTGAACATCATCCTGCTTTTGTTTCCATTCCAGGCGTCAGCAGGGACCAGATTTTTCATAGTATTACTTGCAAGTGTTGCCATTGCTGTCCCACTAGCCAGCCTGGCATTCGTAAAAGCTGACCAACCTCTTATGGTGAATCCCGTTCTTACAATTATGGCTGCATACGGTGTCTGCTTGCTGCCGATAGTAGTTTTATTGGCATTGGTATCAAAGGTGCAGGAGAACCTGATCCCCAGTTTATGGGCAGGCTGGATGCTGGGTGGTTGTGCTGCGGCGATTTTTGGTTTTTCTCAACTGCAGGATTTGGTAACACCGGAGTTCGGTAAGGTAGGAATCCGTATCTGATGAAATCTATAATATTCGGTCTATTATCACTCATGATTATTGCCAGCAGCGTTAGCCAGTCTGATGCCGCAGTTGCAGTGGTTAAGCGCGTCAAGTCAGTTCCCACACTGTTTATCAATGGTAAACCCACCGCGCCTGTGTTGTTTCAGATTGGGTTTATGGGTGAAACAAAGGTTGGGCAATCGGAAATAAGTTTTGCTGCTGAGCATGGTGTAAACATTGTTTCTCCTACACTTTGGGGTATGCCATGGTTTAAGGATGATGAGACACCCAGCTTTGACAAGACCGATATAGTTTATTGGATTGACGCCGTGCTCAAGGCAAATCCCAATGCTCTGCTGCTGCCCCGTTTTCCTGTGGACCAACCTCCGGGGTGGTGGGTTGAGCAGCATCCGGATGAGATGACGCTTTTCCACGATGGCACTAAAGGCATTGCCAGTATACACTCTCAAGTCTGGAGGCAGGATGCGGCAAAGCAGATCGGCAGATTGGTCCGACTGCTCGAAGCCAGATATGGCGACCATATGATAGGTTACCACGTCTGCGGCCAGTACAGCGCTGAGTGGTTTTATGACGGTTTCTGGGAAGGCAAATATGCTGGTTTTGAGAAACCCGCTATAGAAGGATTCAGGCGATATCTGCGAACCAAATATAAGTCCGACAAAGCACTCAGAAAAGCCTGGAACGACCCGGGTGTATCTATTGATACTGCTCAGGTCCCGACTGTGAATGAACGCAACACAGCCAAAGCAGGGAGTTTCCGTAATCCATCGACTGACTGCAAAGCTATCGATTTCGATGAGTTCCAGAACAATGATATGGCCGATTCAGTGGCGCTCATGTGCAAAGCTGTAAAGGATGCAGCGCCGAATCGTTTGGCTCTGGCATTCTATGGCTATATATTCGAGCTCAGTGGATCGACCAGGAGCGGTCACCTCGGTCTCTCCAGACTCTTGAAGTCTCCCTATATCGATGGTATTTGCGGGCCATATTCATATGGAGCCAGGAAGCCAGGTGATTCCGGACGTTTTATGGGACCTGTTGACTCGATCCTGGCCAATGGCAAACTGTGGTTCACTGAAGATGATACCCGCACATTCCTCACACCTCCTGATGCAGGTCCCGGACGCTGTGTAGATATAAAAGAAACCAACAATGTCTTGACCAGAAACTTTGCTCAGGTATTGACCAGAGGCGCAGGGTTATGGTGGATGGAACCTGTCGGATCAGGCTGGTATGCAGACAAAGCTCTCTGGCAGCATCAGGGACTGCTCAAACAGACTTACCAATCTAGTTTACCGCTTACTGAATATACACCGGAAGTCGCCGTAATAATCGATGAACGTAGCTGTCTATATACCAGTCCATTTATGGAGGGAGTGAGCGGTGAAGGTGCCTCCATCAGCCTCTTAACACGCTTCAGAGAGCAGTACTATCGCCTTGGTGCACCAATTGGAATGTACCTTCTGGGTGATCTGCTTGCAGGCAAAGTGCCCCCTGCAAAGATGTATATACTGGTGAACCTGTTCAACCTTGATAACTCTCAGCTCAGAGCAATCCGTTCGAGAGTATGTAACAGCGGCAGGACAGTTGTATGGATGTATGCTCCCGGAATAATCAAAGGCAATACGTTCTCACCGGAGAATGTCAGCAAAGTTGTTGGGATGAAACTGAAGCAGATCAATTCCGGTGACGGCAACATAGTCATAGAAAGAACTGGAGCAAAGTTCTCCGCAGAGCATTCGCATCTATCGCCGACTTATGCCGTAGATGATTCCAAATCAACTACAATCGCGAGATACCTGTCCGGGGATGTATCTGCTGCTGCAAAGACTATGGATGGCCACACCAGCGTCTACTGCGGGACGCTGCAACTGCCATCAAGTGTATTGAGATCACTAGCAATCAAGGCTGGGGTTCATATATATAGCAATCAAGATCAGATCATTATGGCCGGCAACGGTTTTCTCGCCATACATGCAACTTCAAACGGTCAAAAGAGGATTGTTCTTCCCCTCGGAGATACACTCTATGATGCACTCACCAACACCAGCTTGGGTAAGAACTCGATCTTTACATTCGATATGCAAATGGGAGAGACAAAACTATTGCGGACCCATTCACTGAATGAATAGTGCTCAATTGCTGAGTAATGATTTTGCTTTTACACGGTCAAGCTTAGCAGCGTCTTTTCGCTCCATTTTGTCGTAGTAGGTCGCTCTAGCATTGTAAGCATCGCCGCTTCTGGGATTATGCGTGATATATTCGGAAATAACAGCAACTGCGTTTTTATAGTCTCCGGATTCGAAGTATAAACTTGATAAACCAAAATAAGGACCCTCTTGACTTGGATCCAGGCTCAGTTGTTTCTTCTGATCTGCAATTGCATGGATGAAGTCTTTTTTCTTGCTATAAGCCAATGAACGATAATAGTATGCCTGGCTATAAGATGGCTTGAGTTTGATCGCTGTATTGAAGTCCGACATAGCCTTCAGGTAGTCTGATTCTGATTTGTTTCCATAATTTCTGAAGAAGTAGGCTGCCCCACGTGAGCAAAATGCTTCAGCATAATCCGGTTTCAAGCTGATAACCTTACTAAAATCAGCAATTGCCAGACTGTATTTGCCGCTGCTAAAGTAACTATATCCTCGGTTGTAGAGAATCTCAGCGTTGTTAGGGTCCATTCTTAATACTATACTGAAGTCGGCTATTGCCTGGTCAGAATTATTATCTTGCTTATTAATTGCACGCTTATAATAATAATCCATACGTTTTGGATTTAGCTTTATAGCTGAATCATAGTCTTCACGCGCGTTAAAGGCATAGTCTTCAGACATAGTTTTTGCCTCTTCCGCTTCACTCTCACTTCGAAACCCGGACTTTTTAGCATAAATCCGAGACAACTCTGAGAAAGCGTTAGCACGGGCAAAAAAGATTTTTAGATCCTTTGATTTCAACCGCCCGGCTAGATCAAACCAGGACACAGCTGCCTCAAAATCCCCATTTTTTGCAGCAGTGACTCCTTTTGTATAATAATTATCTCCGATTTTGTGTGCAATCAGAATAGCAAAAAATACCAAAAATGCAATTATGAAATATGGGTACAACCTGTCCATGATTTTGTTTATCATGAAATTATCCTTTCGTTATAATGCATCTTTCTTGCAGCAATTAGCTTTGGATGCTATACCAACGCAAACCCTTCTGCAAATGGATCATCTGGGTCAATAACAAACTGGTGGAAACCGGTCAGAAATGGCCGACAACTGATATGGGGGATGACTGCCAGCAAACCGTCAACTGTTGTTTCCTGCATAATGACTCCATCAAATACTGAACAAATGGAACTCTCATGGCAGAAAGGCTGGCCGACTGCCAGCTGACCTTTCCGGTGCAGCAGGGCCATTCTGGCACATGTCCCGGTTCCGCATGGGGACCGGTCTGCCTGTGCTTCTCCGAGGATGACGATATTTCGTGCGTCAGCGTGTGGACCCGAGGGTGGGGCAGTTATCATGCAGATATCGATAGTCTTGATATGCTCCTGCACCGGATGCTGCACCTTAATGCTCTCATTCGCTGCTGTACGGACCTTTATACCAAGTCGTATCAGGTCAGATGTGTGTTCAGGGTCGATGCTTTGGATTCCAAGTTCTTCAGCATCAACAATCACAAAGAAGTTCCCGCCGAAACTGATATCAACTTTGGTCTTTCCGATACCTGGAACCTCGATCTCCTGGTCTATTGCCCATGCAAACGAAGGCACATCAACTACACTGACCCCGGTTATCCGCCCACCAGGGTCAGTCGCCACTTTTCCTTCCACAATCCCTGCAGGTGTTTCCAAACGCACTGTTGTCAGAGGTGGTGTGCATTCAATGCGCCCGGTCTCTACCAGCATCGCACAGATTCCCAGTGAAGCGTGACCACACATGTTGTAATACAAACCGCCGTCCATAAAAATGACTGATGCATTCGCTGTTGGATCCAGGGGCGGAAGCAGTATCCCACCAAACATATCTCTATGCCCGCGCGGTTCTCTCATCAGGGATTTCCGCAGCCAGTCCTTACTTGTGCGAAGGTAATCCATTCGCTCAGCCATAGTATTACCGGGAACTTCCCCGAATCCATCGACGATAATCCGGGTAGGCTCCCCGGCTGTATGAGAGTCCACAACACTGATCATATGCTTCAAATGCATTATAGAAACCTTTCATGGCTGGAAGATTCCGTTCGTCCTAAGCTTGTCGAAGGACGCGTCCTTCGACAAGCTTAGGACGAACGGGGCACAGAACTGTTACTCTCCTAAAGTGGCAGGCGCACACCCACCCCATTTGCCATCGCACGGTCGTATAATACTTTTGCAGTTACAATGTCATCGATAGCAATTCCCATATTCAAAGAGAATATTTTCTCTTCGCAGTTTTCTCTGCCTGGTGTAAGTTTTGCAGCCAGATCCCCAAGATCTCCGTTGATCTCAGTCGGAATTCCCCCGAAATAGACCCCGTGGTCTTTTGTGCTCAGAAGCTGTCCCAGGTCGTCGCAGAAGAACTTGCTGCATTCGTTCATAGCTGCACTTGTCCATGCTGAATCATAATCCAGGGATATCGCCAACCCGCCAGCCTTCAGCAGAGAAGCATCCAGTGGAGGCGCCGGTTTTTCGACGATTGGAATCGCCGTTACAACAACATCAGCACCGATCATCATGTCAGCAGGATCAGTATGAGTACTAAACTCCAGCGTTGGGAACATACTCTTCATCTCGGTAATGAATCGCTGAGTAGCTGCAGGGAATAGATCACAGCATCGCACCTGAACAAGATCAGGAAGGGTCTCAACAAGTGCCATCAGACTAGTCCGGGCTTGCACGCCACATCCAAGGATACCTGCCACACTGCTGTCTTGCCGGGCCAGATATTTTGCAGATATTCCCGCACTCGCACCAGTCCGCATAGCAGTAATCCAGGAGCAGTCCATCACGGCAATAGGTACACCCGTGTCCGGATTGTTCAGCGCAAGAAGTCCTGTGATGTATGGAAGTCCCTTTTCCACATTAGGAGGATATCCGCTGACCCACTTCAAGCCTGCGGCCTCTACTTCCTGCACATACGCAGGCATAGCATGGATAAAACAGTCGTGCCGGGGGTGAATACCGGGTTTTGGAGGCATTTCGGTCTTCTTCAATCCCTTTAGCCTAAAACCGTTTTCAACTGCGACCAGCACCTCATGCATGGTCATTCCAAGAGATTCGACATCGTGTCTGCTCAAATAACAAATATCACTCATATCAGTCTCCTCGTAAGAGTTCAGTGTTAATGTGTAATATAATAAATTTCCGTTCGTCCTGAGTAGCGCGAAGCGCGTATCGAAGGATGGACGGAAATTTATTCATAAATATTGAACTGTTACTTTTCCTCCTCTTTGAATTATTTCTTCAGCAGAACGAAGTCTGCTTCTTTCAAGTCTATCTCAAACACAACTTTTCCAGCAGCGTACTTCCATGGAATGGATTTCTGCAAACTTACTGACCAAACCCTCGAAGGAGCTTGCGGCATTTTTACACTCACACTGAGTTTCTTGATGGGTGCCTTCTTCCAGTTCACAAGTGTAACAACAGATCCAAGATTGCTGTCTCTGACTATTGCTTCTACGCCATCTTGAGTCATAACTTCTGGTTCGATTTTAACTGCATTCACACCGCAAAGAGCCAGGCTTGTAGCCGTTATATCGAATGCATCCGGATATTGTGCCATTCGATTACCGCCCCGGGCAAATGGCTGAGCTTTCAGTCCGGTGCGAATCCACGAATGCCCTGCCAGAGTTCCAACCGCAAATACCTTACCTTTGCCGTAAGAACGTTCAGTAACCGCAGCAGAGCCATCCTGCCAGGTTCCTATGATCTTAGCATCATCTGCCACAAGTGTCTGCTGCATTCCGATTGCCGAGATTGTTTGTCCTCCGATAGATATCTCCCCTATCTCTTTCGCAAGAGGTATCTCCAGTGTTGTCCGCAGTGCAACAGCATTTTTCTCTGTACTCGCTGATTTTAACCCCAGCAGCTTGAGCATCGCTCCATCAGGCTCATTGAATTGATTGAACTTACCAAGTCCGGCAGTTGCATAAAGAACGCCGCCTGACTGAACCCACTTGTTCAGTTTTGAAACAGCCCGACTGTCGATCCATTCCCCTGCAAAATATACTACTTTATATGCATTGAGTATATTATCATCCACGATATCATCTTCAGTGATCAAGTCCACATCATAATGTGCCCGTTTCAGCGCAAGATACAAATACTGCTGGTCCTTGCGGCAGAGTGTCTGTGGGATTGTGGCAGGAGCGTTCTGACAGGTGCTGGCAAATTGGTCCTGCTCTTTTGGGACCATTAATCGTGACTCATTGAACTCAGTCGCCCTTGAGAACACTATTGCTACCTTTGCAGGTCGTGATTTTCCGTGCACCAGATACTTCTCAGCCTCAGCTGACTGGTAGATGGCATCGTGAATAACACGGAACTGCTCCGGATAGCTCCAGGATATTGAATTCTCAGTAAACTCTTCAGCCGGTGCAACCCAGAAATTGTCGATATCCCTTGCTCCGGCTCCTGCGGCGAAAATCATGTTTCTCCGAAGAATATCAGCCGTCTGACCGGGAGCGTGCGGCATCACATACATATGGATTGGTTGGTTGTTGTATTTCGTTGCACACTTCATTTCAGCAAACATCCATGAAATCGTCTGAGGCAATTCCGGCATGCTGAATATATAGTCCTCAGTCCAGAACATGCCCATTCCATTGTATTTGAACAGGTCTATCCACTGGGCATTGGACCCGTAATAATAAGGCAGCCCGTGAGGTGAGTAGTTAGCTCCCGTAAGCACATTCGGTCCGACTGCCTCTTTGGCTACTTCGGTCAGGTGTCTAAAGTGTGCAAAGAGTTCCTGCTGCTCAAAGAGCGAAGAATACCAGACCTGCTGAGGTGTGCCATCTCGCATCGGAATTGCGGTTGCAGGATTTTCACCAAGATCAGTGGAGGTAATCTTCTTCTCAGCCAGCCAGGCATGGTATTTTACCTGCACACTTGAATCCTTAAAATCCGTAGACCCAAGGCTGATTTCATCACCAAAGCTGACAACTCTGATATGCGATTTATCTTTGCTTGTAGCCAGGTTACGTATATTCTGTTCATCGGACCCAACGTAGGTAATGATATCCGGTGAAACATGTTGATACTGGTCCGGGAGCAGAGTGTTATACCCCAGCGCATCTCTCATCTCATTTATTCGAAGACTGCCGTAGAAAACTAACTCTTTAGGCTTCACGCCATCATTGGCCTTCGACCAGGTCTTACACTTATCGATAATCTCGTGCACAAGCTCATTCTGGGTCTTTACCCGAACACCTGGCAGCCAGGTTATCTCCTTCGGAATTACTATTACTTCACCATTCTTGATCGTCAGGCTTTGCGATTTATGCATGCCGTTTGGGTCAGCGGATATTTGCAGTTCAATTTTGTCTGAATTTCCAAGGTTTAGCCAGAGACCTTCGTCATGGACCAACCGGCAGAACGGACCCATATTGAACCATTCACTCCATGTCCCCGGGGTTACAGCAGCATCCGGGAATTCAGCGCTGGAGCCACCATAATTCGGCTGGAAATGTCCTATTTTCTTGCTTATAGTCAGTTTTCTCGAAGATGTTGATGTGTTCTTGAATCTCATGAAGAGTTCTGTAGCCGCCAGCGCTTCATTTGCAAATGGGGACCCAACGGAACTCGGATACCCTTCATATTTATCTTCAGGACTGGTAGTTAAGAGCACAAAATCAACAAACCGGTCCCCAGCTGGAGCAGCATTAGCTACTGTTACCAGCCGGATTTCAATATACCCTCTCTTAAGTTCCACCATCTCCTTAGGCGCTTCAGCTGCGTCATGATCGACTCCCCAGGGCCACCACAACTGCTTCCCGACTCCTCCAAAGCTCCACAACCTGTCAGCATCCAAAGCCCCATAAACATGCGAGAAGACTGTTTTTCCATCCTGAACTACCTCGATCTTGTGCAGGTAGTTAAAATAAGGTGGAGACTGATATTTACTCCAAACGCGATATTTACCGTCGGCTTTTACCCTGATAGTCTGAGTCGCAACCGATCCAACGCTCTCCGCATTTGCACCCATACAACCGCCATTGGTCATCCACATCCCGCCATATGTGTGGCTCCCATAACTATCATCCTGCCGGGTAATCTTCCATCCTTTATTGTCCAGCGCCTTGAATCTCTCCCCCTCAGCCACGATAATATCAACGGCAACAGCCCGGGAGGCAAGTAACGCACAACAGAGTACCCACAGCGACATAAAGAACAGGAATTTCATAAAAATACCACCTGGATAGGATTTTATTGCTGGATTTGATCTTGCAGGATAATCACCCTTCGACTAGCTCAAGGTAAACAGATTTGTTAATATCATACACCTGCTGAAGTAACGCCTCAACATTTTCAAGTGGAGTCTCACGGTCCAGCGCCCAGGTACATAGAGTAGTGGATGGACTGCCTTCAGCATCTCTAATGATATTCTCTACCATACTGGAGACGCCGTCCGGGTTCATATCCTTCATCGCAACCGGGTCAATCAAAGGTTTTAAATGTCTGTGAGGCATGAGATGATGTGCTGACCGGATATCAGTTCCTGGACCGAGTTCGATGGCATCTACACCATGGAGGTCAGCAAATGCGGTCAGCAGATGAGTTGATGGGCCACAGGAATGGTATCCGGCTGAGTTGAATTTTGCACATATCTGTTTGTTGACCGGAAGTACCACATTCCTATAAACCTGTTCAGAAAGCATAGCCGCAGAACAATCACCCAGTTGCACTCTGGTCAGAGAACTGCCGGTAACTTCAGTTACTCGGGCAAAAATAGCCTTGTATATGTCCCATATCTTCCAAAAAATTACAAGGGCAGACTCCGGCTCTGTGAGCATAGTTACGAATAAATCCTCACCACACAGTTGGTGGGCTGTGGTGTATGGAGTGTGCACATTCATCAGTCCGGTCTTGCTCCAGAACAGGTCAGCTTTTTCTCCGACGAACTCACACAACTCAGTATATTGAGCAAGCATTCTGTCGATCACCGGGTGATAAGCAGCCTCGCGCGGATCAATAGCCGATATATCCGCAATGCTCAGTCCTTTCCAGGGAGTTCCCCAACTCTCAACAGTCCCGTCATCAGGAAATCGCCACTGCGCATCCTGAGTGCCCATTATAATGTCTACAGGCTGAATAATGAAGTTACCGCTGGGAACCGGATCAGCACTCCCAAATCCATATTTTCCAAAGACTTCATAAAGAAACAACTCCTCACAGCGTTCAATTTGAGCACAATAAGCAGGATCAAAATAGTACCCCTCACCGTATTTGATCCCAAGGTGCTTATTATAAAACGCCGGCATGAAATTGAGACTCACTGATACTGGTGTCATTGGTACTTCCTATTGATTATTGACAGAGAAACGGGTTCCGACTCACCAGCCAGAGTGGTTTTATCAGATCGGAAACTTGTTGAGTCTCCACCTTACCAGGTCAGATTTTATCGTATCCAGGGCAAGTTGTAGAGGTTCGGTAGTAAACACCATCATAGGTTGTGTAGAAAGACTTTCAGTGATTGTTACAACTGCTCCTGATTCTTCCAGGGCTATACGGGTTTGATCGGCTGTTTTTATGTCGATTCCATCGAGTAAAGTAACAGGTGCATTCATTACCACTCGTTCCGCTTCGCTTAGTGAGAGTGGAATTACAGACCTTAATTGTTTGGCTGTTTCAGTGATCGTTTTCCCTGCAGCTTTCATCGTCACCGAATATAGTTGCTCGGTTTCCTTGGAGTGTAGATTTATATAGGTATTAATTTCCCATAGTCCCAAATTAATTCCAATCCCCGCAAATGCAGTTACAATGGCCGTTGCCTGTCCAAAAATAGCATAGGTACCCAGCGACAGAGTAGTAACACCAATTACATCCAGGAACCATTTTGCTGGATAACCGGTAAGTTTTGCTATCAACCATGTCATCCCACAACTTATAGCGAATAAGCCGGCTATATTAGTGAATGTCAGTTGGCGCATGCAGGCCAATAGCATTGTGCCAAATATAAAAACAGTCATGGCATCGTTATTCCCCATTTTCTTACAAATGAGGTAGAACCTTACTCCTGCTAATATCAGAAAAGCAGTGATTACGATAATAAAATCAGAACGATCTAACTTTTTGCCGAAAACGGAGAAAACGAAAAGGAATAGTGTAATATCAATCCCGCATAATATCTTTGCTTCAATTTCGGTGATTTTTGGACAATAGCTGCGAATAGCATCAGGTTGATACACCATCATTGGTTGCTGGGTGTTAGTGTCTGAGATTTCAACAGTAGCATTTATTCTGGAAAGCTCATTCTGAATTGCATTAGCTCTTTCCAGATCAAGTCCATCAACCAGTACAACGGGATCGGAGGTTCTTAGCAGTCGTTCAGCATCGCTGTCAGTCAGTTTTAGAACACTTTTTAGTGCTCTGTCTGTAAGCAATTCGACCTGTTCTTCGACATTTACCGTAAGCTTTTCCCTTTTTTGTATATATTCCTTTATTTCAGAGCGCTTGCGCCAACTGGAGATAATCATATGCATCAATTGCATAAAACCAATAGATGGAGCATTTTGTTGATCTTTTAATGTTACTTTGTACATTATTAGCAACCTCTGAATTATCTATTGATGCCTATTGCTAACATAGCCAATAAAATATATCATATATGTATTATTGCGCCAATGTTTTCAATCTCAATATCCTCTTCCCAGCTTCATCTGCTATAAACAGCCATCGTGGTACAGCAGCAATTGCTGTCGGTTCAAACCCTCCAGCAATCCCATCCCCCTTATACTCTGCCACTACTTCACCATTCTTAATAGATAAGACGTATATTGTTCGTGAATCCTTATCAAGCACAAAAGCAAAATTTGCAGCAACAGCCAGGTTGGTAATGTTGCTGAAAACTTTGCTGGATTTCCACAATATTTGGTATGCACCTTCCTTTGTTCTTGCTAATGCAGACACGCTGGATTTGTCAGCAATGAGAATCTGCTTGTCCGATTCACTGGCTATAAATTCAATACCGAGGTCTACTGGCAACTTAACTTCTGCCGGTATAAGGGTTCCAGTACGTCGAATTTCTAAGAGCTTCTTCCCATCCAGCACCCAGATCAGTGAATCCCCCAATGCCAGTCCGTGAGGAGATACGAATGTGTTTGCTTCTGTAAGCTTGCTCCAGACAGGTCCATCTGTGCGTTCAGGGTCATACTGCCAGAGCTGCTTCAGCTGTTCATCCAGAACAATATACGCTGTTCCGTCTGCAGCTATGCCTGATTCTGTGCTGGACCAGTTTCCCGAAACTCTCCAGGGTTCATTTCCACCTGAAATCAGTGCTGTATTCGGATCATCCGATATCGACATCCGGAACAGTCGCTGCTTGTTTTCGATTGAGCCAAGCAATGTCCCATTTGCCAGCACCGCCATATTATGGACGCCGGAAATACCGCCAATGCGATTGTGAGTTGGCTGGCCATCGGAGTCATACTGGATGATCCCCTGAGTAGTAGACATCCAGTAATTGCCTTTGGCATCGACAACCAGGCCGTTGTTGTAGTATGAATTAGCCTGTGGGAGAACCTTGACATCATTAGGATTCTTCAGAATGTTTGGCAGGCTGACTGCTCCATTACTCAGCGCCCACGCCGAATCGCCGACATTTACCAGTGCATCTACCGATACTCCGCGGCGCGGCCATCCATCTATAATTACCTGTTGTCCGTCAGCTTTGAATCGATATACCGTAATGTCAGGATAGTAGGATCCAACAAGCAAATCCCCGGTATTCGGTTCGATACCAATGCTGCAATACCACCAACCAGCCTTTTCCGGCAGGGCCAGGTTAAGCACTGCACCTAAAGGGGAACCATCTGCAGCATATCCATTGACAGTTGTTCCTTCAAGCATGAAGAATTTCCCAGCTTTAGCAAACCCTACAGACAATCCGGCAGGCGCAACCGCATATGTACGTGCTTTCTCACCATAACTAAATACGGGAGTTATGGTCTTCGCAGTGAGATCAACCTTGTGTACCTTCCCGTCATAACATGCTGCATACAGAAACTTTCCGTCCCAGCGTATCCCGAGACTCACCGAAGACGGCAGCTGTATCTTGTCAGACATTGCCAAACCGTTACCGCTCTGGCTGAATCCATACAGCGTATCCCCATATGCAGTCCACAATCTGCCCGACTGATCAAACGCCAAACCCGATGAACCAACAAACGGACAAGGCTCGCTCCCCGCAACCTGGCTCTGCCCCATAACCCCCGACAGCTTCAGCTCTACTTTCTCAGCCAACACAGTAACCGAGACCAAACCGAGTAGAATAACTGTAACCAGAATATTCAAAACAATCTTCATTTCTCACCAGTGCCTTGATAATGCATGTTTATGTGACCGCGCCAGCTTCACCGCTGAATCTAAACTCAGCTATTTTCGTGTGCTTTAGCGTGTTTAGCGGTTCCTATTCTATTCGACTATTTCACTGCAGCAGCAATGTCCCATACTTATCCGGATTCTTCGTGCCAGCAATTCCACCAAAGAGTCCCAGCGCCGCAGGATCCAGCTGTTTGATATCATTCATGTCATTAACAGTAATTGCCGTTCCGATGAACTCTCCACTTGCCGGAGTTCCAGTCAGTCCAAGGGTACCCCAGGGTATCGCTGCTTCATAGACAGTCATATCTCCCTGCCGCGTTACTGCCAGCTGAAGCTGTTGTTTAGTAAGCAGGTCAACCGGGAATTTCTTGATATCGAAGGTTGACGTTCGGAATGCCTCAGGCCCTTTCTTTGTCAGTGCAAAATCTATTTCACATATCCGGCGTTTTACGGTTCCCGTATCCGCAAGCACATTCCCTGTAGTCTCCTCAGTTTTACCAGGGTCCATATTGAAAGCAAGCTGCAGGCAGTCACCTTTCCAGGTCATGAATCCATCATATTCCTGAATGAACGTCCTATCCTCGACCTCAGCCGCAATATACAGCGCGCTCTTGTCCCAGGAATAGCGAAGCTTTGCATTCAAACCCGGATCAAAATACTCCTTCGATCGCACACAGAACTCTTTACCCTTCAACGTTACTACAGGAATGCCTGCCCAGTCGCTTAGGTCACCATCAATAACAGGAGTCTTCGGCATCCTAACCGCGTTCAAAAAATCAACCGTAAATGCCTTCTCAGAGCTGTTACCAGAGCTGCTTGTAACCTTCACCAGTGCCGTATAGGTCCGCTCGGGGTAGATCACCAGGTCTTTATATGAGAAAGTAATCTCTTTCTTTCCCTTTGCAGATATATTCACATCGACCGATTGCCGACTTTCCGGAACACCGTTTATACTCAACTGCATATTGCCATTATATGCCAGGTTCTGCTCGTTTTGAACAGTAACAAGCACATTTGTCTTTTCAGACGTTACCAGTACCGGGTGCACGTCGCTGATCGTTACCGGAGGAGATATCGTCAGAACAATCCCAGAAGCCGCTATTGCACCTGTTTTATCTACAAGGCTGACCCCTAACGTGTATATACCAGGTTTTGCGTTCGCGGGGACAGGTATGTCAATTGAGAATAACTGCTTTCCTCCCGCTTTCATACGAACAGGAACGCTGATCTTCTTAGCACCAAGCGTTTTATCAGGCTCGATAACTGCTGATCCATTGAATGCCTTTCCGAAAACCGCTGCTGCAGTCCCGGATATCTTCACGCTGGTTCCGGCAAACCCGGTTATGCGCGCAGTTTTCATCACCAGAGGTTTCTGAGCCTTGGCACTCCATAAACTCGGTGAAACTCCCTTTATATACAACGGTTTTTGGGTCAATGAGACCTTAACAATTCCCCCCTGTGTCTTGATTACCTCAGCATTCCCCATCCAGTCATATACCGTGACCTGCTTGACCCCTGTAGAAATGCTGACAGGGCGCGGAGTATCCCCGAAATCCCACACTGCTAGAACAATATCGTCCCCGCGTTCAAATGCATATCCCCAGGCTGTATCACCCAGCCATTCAATTGCCCCGGCAGACTTGTGACCTTCAAGAATATATGACATCGCTGCATAAGCCGGAGCCACAGGTTTTGGTGCGGTCTTGTCGGTTCCCCAGTCCATTTTAGGGTTCAGATTATAATAGAAACCATATCCGGGTTCACCCGGATAGTCTACAACGTAGAAAGAAAAATTCAGCTGCGCACCTTCACCAAAGAAGATCAGGTTCTCTCTGATCAATCCCAAGGCCTGTCCGATTTCCAGGCTCATATCCTCATTAGTTGCCTTGCCTTGTTCAGTGCCGTAGATCTTAACCGGATGCCCGGCTGTCTGCAGAAGTCCCTCTTTAAGCGCTCGAACGTGATTTATATAGCCTTCACGCTCAGGTGGAACTGCATGATAAGGGTGGATAGCCAGCCCGTCGATATATTTCCCGAGTCCCGCTTTCATCAGCCGTAGATTCCACTCCACATCATTTTTACTGATACCAGCCCCGGTTGGTCCCAGAACCTTTACTTTCGGATCAGCTTCGTGTAATGCTTTATACGCAATCTCATGTATCCGCACAAGCTGTTCGTCAGTTCCCTTATATCCCCACGGATACACCGGTTCCCAGGTGATCTGCGCCAAATGTTCTTTCAAATTCGGTGCATCTTCAGTAAGCGCCTTTCCGACCTCGAGGCAATAATTCCGCCATCCTTTCTCACCTTCAGGAGTCAGAGCAGCAGTAGAATAAGCTGCAGTTTCAGGTATAGATGCCCACTTGGGAACTCCCAAGTATAGGCAAGGAAGCATATATACAGTCCAGGGCTCTGACTTACCATTCCTGGTAAACGTGCACCATCTAAAGTCCGATGGACCAGGCATAACCTCACCTTTAGTACGCGCTGCTTTCCTGCTTTCAGCATACTGTCCGGACTTGTCCGGTTCAGCAGCACCCCATGTATAACCCCCAAGCACCCAACGTATTCCAAGGTAGGGAAGTACCTTCACCGTAGGGCAGAATCCCCCCTGCATACCGAAAAACGTCTCAGTAGAAGGATACAGCACTCGTTTAGCCGGGTCAGGAACGATGCAGTAAGTCAGGTACCCCGCAGGTCGACTACGCAGCTTCGGAAGGCTTACTCCATTGGAAAGTGTCGCATATACCCTGTAAAATCCAAGTTTTCCATTTGGAGCATCTAATGTTCCTGTCCATTTGCCATTCGAATCAGCAGCAACAGGAATCTCACTAGAAGCAATAGCTTTGTCAGATTCATCCACAATCCTCAAACGCAGCTTTAGTCCAGCATCCTCAGCGTTCAACCCAGAGACAGAAAAAGTCAGGATAACTTTCTCCCCGGGAATAAATGTACTGAGCTCCGGGCGCGATGTATCGGCGCTGAATTGCAGCCGGTTACCCGCCTCTTCACTCCAAACATTCCCGCAGACAGCTATTAAGCAGCATAGAGCACATATGAGAATCCCAATAGTCTTCAAGGTTGATTCCTTCCAGCGTAGCCAAAGTCATTGAACACATTATGCGTTAGCTTAAGGGATTTGTAAACTTGCAATTAGAGAGATCCTGATTTCATATCCTGTTTAGTTCGAATCAATCATTCAGTTGCAGGAATATTCAACACCTAAACCGTATTACTCATCAGGATTTATTGCATTATATAGGTAGTAGGAGAAATCAGTGAGTAACAGATTCGAGATAACAACCTATGAGCGTGAATATCTGCGTGAGTTGGCACGAAAAGTGATTGAATATTCCAATCTACCGATAATGGAGGAGCGTAAAAAGCAGTGGTATGCACACAACCAGCTGCAGGGCAGCAAGCCTCCCATTATCATGGAGTGGTATACATTTGCCGGTGACGTAATGCCCGCAATGAAATGCGAAAGTGATAGCGCAAAGGCAATCGAAGGGCAGCTTGTTTCGCATATAATGAACCACGAACTGATTGATGATGACAAGGTAATGCCGTCATTCTTTCCTATCCATTGGCAGATCAGCAACAATCGTCTTGGTGTCGAATACGCAGTTCAGCATGCAAAGGACAGCAGTGGCAGAGAACTTGGTTTCCACATAGATCCACCGATCAAAGATATAACAAAGGACCTTGGTCTTCTCAAGCATTCTCAGTTCAGTGTTGACCGTGAAGGCACATATGCCTGGAAGGCATTTGTGGATGAGACCATAGGAGACATCCTGCCAACCCGCATAAAGAACGGTTCAATGGACTGGTTCTTCTGTTTGACAGCAGTAACAGTCAATCTCATGTCAATGGAAAACATGTTCGTTGCAATGATCGATCACCCGGATGAGTTCCACCAGATGATGTCGTTTATCACCGATGACTCACTGGCATTTACCAAATGGCAGGAGGATGAGAATCTCCTGGTTTTGAATAACGACAACGACTATGTCGGATCCGGCAGCTATGGATTCACAAATGAGCTTCCTGTATCCGATACCTACGCCAAGACCGGCAAAGTAACCGCTAAGGATCTGTGGTGCAATTTTAACAGCCAGGAGAGTGTTGGTCTATCCCCATCCATGTATGCCGAATACATCTTCCCTTACTACCGCAAAGTAGCAGACCACTTCGGACAGATGTACTACGGCTGCTGCGAACCTGTGCACGAAATCTGGGACAACTGCCTGAGCGAACTTTCCAACCTGCACAAGGTCTCAGTCTCAGCCTGGTGCGATGAAGATTTCATAGGAGACCGACTGCACGGAGGTAAAACCATATACTCCCGCAAACCCAGCCCAAATTTCATAGGGGTAGGAGAAACCCTGGACGAAAAAGCCTTCGCTGAGCACATCAGCAAAACCTTACAAGCAGCAAAAGGCTGCCCTTTGGAGTTCATATTCCGTGACATCTATATCCTGAACGGAGACCAATCCAAACCTGCCAGAGCAATAAAAATAGTCAGAGAGCAGATCGAAAAAATGCGGGCATAAACATCGCCAATTGTCATCCTGAGTATCCGACCGCGCTTTTAGCGCGGTAATTTCATGAAGAAACCGTTCCCTGAGCGGAGTCGAAGGGAACACAGTTCCAAAGATATGTAGTGATGTGCGTCCCTTCGACTTCGCTCAGGGAACGCACAACCATAACCAAGATATCCAGGTTTCTTAGGAGCCCCCAAGTTGGGGGTGCCAACTTATTTCGATTAGAAACCAAGACTAGTTATGGCAACTTGAATTGCCGTAAGGACCTGATGGTTTCTTAGGAGGAACGAAGGATCTGCTTTTAGCAAAAGTGGAATTATAAGCAATCCATTTATGCTGAGCGTATGAATGGATTGCTGGGAAAACATGGGTATCTATGAGTCCGTGTCGGAGTGCCGATTGCTCCAATTCTCACGCTCCTTGTTTACCCATTCAGCGCTGTTCTTAATGTCTGTGCGATCAGACCACATCCCAAAGAATGGAAGCGATGTAATAATTGCTTTCGTCTTCGCGGTCTTTTTTGGACACGTGACTTTTGTGGGAAGTAGGCGTACTTCAATCTCTAACGGCTGGTCAGCTGGTAGATCAACCTGTGAATCAGGCACAATATTTTTACCATCAAAATGAGCTTTTATGGTCACAGACATGATTTACACCTCTACTAGCATTATACAATGTGGTAATACAAAGCTCAGCGCGATTCTGCGTTATCATTTATTTGTATAACAATCTGTCTCGCAAGTCGGGTATTCACCTTTTCCGGATCAAATGCTTCTGAGTCAAAACCATCACCCATCCATTCTTTTGTTTGCTCATACTCCTCATCCTCCGGATCAGACAGTACTTGTAGAATCCAATCATATCTATATGAGCCACCACAGTCTTCAGGTGGACAACTTCTTTCTCCAGTCACACATAAGGGATATTGTTCGCCAGGAATGGGAGCCAATGTTTTTTCAAGCAGGATTGTGTGCTTCCAACAGTCACCAAAGTCATATAAATATTTATTTTTACTTCCTTTACGTGAAAAAGCTTCCCCAACCGTTATACTGGAAGCATCACCATCACCATATTCCGGATTTGCTATGCCAGGATCGGTATATGTATTTCGGCGAACTGTAAAGCAATAAAGATGATCATTGTCCCAGCCCAATACTCTCTGAATAATAAGATGCAGGTCTTCTAGCGAATAGTCACCCGGCACCTGAAATCTGCGCCAGATTGCAGGTGTGATTTCATTAAGGCTGATCTTAAGCTGGTATATCTTGGTGGCTACCTCAGTATTCGCCATAATATCTCCAATTCTAGTAATTCTTATGGTAGTGAGTTCTCAAAAAATCAGCTATGCCCTCTTTGCCGATCTGACTTGTAGCAACTTTTATAACGAGTTCTTCCAATTCCTCTTCAAGCACCTCGATCGTGATATCGTTTATTTCCAAAAACACCAATGATGTTACTGCTCCAGTGCGTTTATTGCCATCCACAAAAGGATGATTCTGAGTAATGTGGAAAAGATATGCTGCCGCCATGTAATAGATATCCTGATGCAAATATTCTCCATCGAATGTCGCCGAAGGCATGGCTACAGCTGATTGGAGCAGTCCGATATCTCGAATTTCCAGCGAGCCACCATATCGTTTAATCTGGTCCTTGTGTATCTCAAGAATATCGTCGATTGTAAGGAAATCAGCCATCTACTCAGCCAGTTTCTTAAGAGCATTACTATATCTTTTGTTAACTTTTTCCAGAGCTGTTTTAAGTTTCAGAGTTCTCTCTACATCCCTTACAGGAGATATAGTAAGAACACTTCCATCAGTAGATATCTCAAGGGGTGTGTCGTTATCTATCTTAAGCAGATCCAGAATGCTCCGGTCAATAACCAGAGCCATGCTGTTGCCGTGTTTTGTGAGTTTCTTTATCATACAAAATACTCCATCAAGTTGCTTTGTACATACACTGTATCACCAGTAATCAATTGAGTCAAACACCTCTGGAAAACGACGAATATGGATTAAATATGAGTTTCTTACTTGCTCCACTTCTTCTTTAACAATGATCTAGCCTGTACACAAAGTGGATCTTTGGGATCATTTGCAACTCTATTGATGTAGGTGCGAAAGGTTCTCAGATTCGCTTTCGTGCAGGAAATGTAGAGTGGGTGATTCTCATCATTAGTGGATAAATTGATTATTTTGTACACTAGATTGTGCCCCTTGGCAGATAAATCCGCCACATGCAATACACCTCGTGGATGCTTTCCAATAGCCTCATCGGTAAAGCCTTCTATCAACTCCCCAGTACCGGCACCGCTTTGCGTTGTGATAATATCGTGTAGTATCTTAAAGTCGTGATTGCGTTCATAAAGGGCATATAGATAATCAATGCAGACATCATCAAAACTATATGGGTGCTGTTTCTCATTGCCAATATGCCATTCCCACCAAAATGCCGAATGGATAAGATAATTGCGTGCATTGATGTAATCGATGTTATACCAGGCGCAGACATAACAGGATACAAACTTTTGGTAACTGCCCGACTTTGTTTCTTTAGCAAGTTTCAGCAAAAGATCTGCTCGATTACTGACAGGCACATTGCTGAGCGAATCATATAAGTACCAGAGATATAGCTCTGCATTCTTTGGATCCTTATCATTATTCAGCGAATGAGTTGATGGGGATGGACGCTTTCGCTCCTTGGCTGGTTCTTCCTGATCAGGCGGAAACATTACTTTATCGATAGTCTTAAAATCCCCGAGTTCAGATAATCGAACATTTTGTTGCACTTCAGTTGCACTGCAGGGAATACACATAAGAACAAATAACACCAGTAATATAAGATGCTTCATTTCAGCTCCTTTTATCAACCATTGGTAATATCTTAAAAGGCATATGATGCTTAAGCTATGATGGTATCTCTGGAACTAAACCGATTACTTCCTATTCCTTCGCCTTATATTCAACAACAATTTAGCCTGTGCACAAAGTGGATCTTTGGGATGTTGGTGCTTGAAAGCCTGGATCATGACTTATTCAGGGTTATGGCAGCGCGTATGAGTGTCTTGAAGGCATCCTCATCTATTTCATCACCTTCATGCAGATCTATTGCGCGTCTGGTGTGGCCTTCCATGCTGGAATTGAATAGTCCTGAAGGGTCTTCAAGCGAAGCGCCTCTGGCGAACGTTAGCTTCACAGCGCTTTTGTAAGCCTCGCCGGTGCAGATGATTCCATCATGGGACCAGACGGGAACGTTCCACTTCCACTCCTCGACTACCTCAGGATCAGCCTGCTTGATGAGATCGCGGACATGGGAGAGAGTCACACCCCTCCAGTCGTCCAGTTCCTCGATCCTTGCGTCGATCAGCTGAGAAGGATGGATACCATTGGTTGATGTGCTCTTTTTCATCTGCGCCTCGCTCCGGTATAATACGACCCTCCAGATAGGGATATCTGGAGGGTAAACGAGCTATAACGTACGAACTACCACTCCATCTTTCGAGTAGACATTTCCTTGTCGCTCTTTGCTATCTCCGAGATAATTCTGTCCACAGTAACGCCATCTCTTACAGATGGAGTTCCCGGTTCTCCTGCCTGGTAGCGACGGATGTTTTCGGCGATCTCGATATGGAACGGGTTTAATGCCGGATACCTGTATTCGGTGGTGACTCCGGTGGCTGCATCCTGGTGCACCAATAATGCTCCATTATGCTCTGGTTGGCTCCACATAACTGTGTAGAGATCGAGTCTTCCGGTAACTGTGTTGATCTCTATCCGCTCATCCCAGCCATTGCGTTCATATCCAGCAAATGCAAGAGGATGCCAGCATGTCTCGAAATGGACCAAAGCCCCGCTCTCGGTTCTGAACATAGCGTTTGCCTGAATATCCAGGTTGGTACCTTCACGGGCATACATCTGTCCCGATACAGTCAAAGGCTTGCCTGCGAACCAGTGTATAAGGTCCAGTATGTGGCTTCCGCCACAGACCAGGACTCCTCCGCTGTATTTATCAAAAACATCGTTGCCAAAATTTGCTGTATCATCGATAGGCACTGTCCACAAGTCACCTGCAGGCTGCCAGGAGCGTGCGTAAACGCTTATGATTCTGCCCATACTTCCAAGCAATTCCTTGGCCTTCTGAGATGCCGGGAAGAAACGCTTCATGTAAGCAGTCACAAAGAAAGTTCCAGCCTTTTCCACCGCTACAGCAATCTCTTCAGCATCCTCAGGATTAGGTGCCAGTGTTTTTTCGCAGATAATAGCTTTACCGGCAGCTATTGCAGCCAGGCAGATCTCTTTGTGCATGCGACTGAATACCAGCACGCTGACCATTTCAATCTCCGGATCAGCCAGCAGAGTCTTGTAATCTGTTGTATATTTAGCGCCGTACTTCGCTGCTACGGATTTTGCTGCTTCTTCATTGATGTCACAGACGTATGCTATCTCTGCTCCTGCATATTGATAACCTCCGATGTGAAAAACAGACATTCCCCCGCAGCCAATAATTCCAACCTTTATCATTGGTGAATACCTCCATTAAAACCAGTGTTGTGCAAACACCATACATTATACATTCGTATGCTCATAAGAAACCAACTTCAGGTATATTATATTGCGGAAATCAAAGCCGATTGATCCTCAATGTATAATTCCAGGGAGGATATTTAGTCTCAAATAAGTGCTACTTATAGCTAATAAAGAGTATCTGGAGTTATAATCAAAAGGAGGATTTATCTGAAGGCGGGTTGTATGACTATGAATAGAGAAAAAAAGGCTCTTATTACCGGAGCAGGAAAACGCCTTGGCCGTGCCTGTGCTGTTGCTTTAGCCAAAGCAGATATTGATGTCATACTGCACTTCAACACATCAGAAGCTGATGTGCTGGATACAATGCATGAAATATCCGACCTTGGACGCAGAGTATGGACTCTACAGGCTGATCTGTCTGATCCAGAGCAGGCGGTTAGGCTTGCGCACACTGCTTGGAATATGTGTGGAGGATTCGACATCCTGATTAATAACGCATCAGTCTTTCATGAATCCACTCTTGATGATCTCAGCTTTGAAAATCTGATAAATAATGTAATTATCAATTCCTGGGCACCGTTTGCTATAGCCAGGGAGATGAAGCAACTGACCAAATCCGGCCACATAGTGAACTTCCTGGATTGCAGGATCGATAGTTATGATTGGACTCATGTAGGTTATCATGCATCCAAAGTCCTGCTGGAACTCTTTACGCGGGAGATGGCAATCAAATTTGCTCCTGGTATTGCAGTAAATGCAATAGCCCCAGGATTGATATTGCCACCAGAGGGGAAAGAAGATACATATCTGGAATCTCTCAAACATACTGTTCCAATGGACAAACATGGATCTGTAGATGATATTGCCGATGCAGTTTTATATCTGTTGAGTAGTTCATTTATCACGGGTCAGATAATATACTTGGATGGAGGTCGCCATCTATTTGGCGGATGCAATGGATAAAATACATATAAAAGAAATACTGCTCCGGGCGATTGTGGGGATCAATCCCGATGAACGCATCAATAAGCAGGATGTTGTAATCAGCATTACGATGTATGCGGATCTGGATAAAGCGTGCAAGAGTGATGATGTGGCAGACACTATAGATTATAGTTCGGTGAAAAAACGGGTAGCCACATTAGTAGAGAACTCAGAGTTTTTCCTGATAGAGAAACTGGCTCAAGCTGTAGCTAATATATGCCTTGAGGATGAACAAGTTAAAAAGGTGGACGTATTGGTCGAGAAACCTGGCGCTCTGCGTTTTGCCCGTACAGTGGGAGTGGAGATAAGCAGGAGTAGGGTTTGAATGAGATGGCCCGTGTTTTTATTGCTGTCGGATCTAACATAAATCCCTACATCAACATCCCCGAAGCTCTGCAAATGTTGAAGGAAGTTACAAGACTGGAAGCAGTATCATCCTTCTATGAAACTGAACCAATTGGTAATCCGGAACAACCCGTGTATGTAAACGGAGTTCTGATGGTGACTACTGGTTATGGCCCAAGAGAGCTTAAATTCGATGTATTACGTGACATCGAGAATCGTCTGGGAAGGATTCGGACAGCAGATAAAAACGCACCCAGAAGCATCGATTTGGACATCATTCTATATGATGACCTGGTTATGGATGCAGTAGATATAGTGATTCCGGATCCTGCGATATATAATCGAGCTTTTGTAGCCATTCCTGTATTTGAGCTTGATCCTGATCTGATGATACCTGGCAAATCTATCCAAATATCACAGATAGCAGACAAATTGAAAGATGTAACTATGCGCAGGCTGGACGATTTTGCGAGTATACTGAGATCGGAGATTGATAATGAATCTTGATAGAATTGGATATTTAGTAAGAGAATTGCTGATTGAATTTGGTGAAGACCCGGAAAGAGAAGGGCTTATCAAAACACCCGAACGTGTGGCAAAGTCATATGAGTTTCTGCTGAGAGGATACAAACAGAACGTTACCGATGTAGTCAACGACGCCATATTCACTCAGGAGACCAACAATATGGTTGTTGTTCGTGATATCGAAGTTTACAGCTTATGCGAACATCATATGCTGCCATTCTTTGGCAGATGTCACATTGGATATATATCTAAAGGCAAAGTCCTGGGAGTCAGTAAACTGGCGCGGATTGTTGACTGTTTTGCACGCAGGCTGCAGATACAGGAGAGACTGACCCAGCAAATAGCCCGTGCGGTCATGGATGCAGTCGACGCGGAAGGAGTGGGTGTTGTTATAGAAGCACGTCATTTGTGCATGATAATGCGAGGTGTAGAAAAGCAGAACTCTGTCATGACAACCTCCAGTGTTCTGGGCAGTTTCCATGAGTCGTTGGCAACCCGCAATGAGTTTATGACCCTGATAAGTAAACAAATGGCCCCATCTTGATGCTTTATGTTTTTGCATGTTTGGTGCTTTACTCGACAAATCGCCAAACATGCAAAGATGCCTTTATATGAGTAGATACTATTCATCCACATTAGATATCGCTATTCAGATGAACTAAAGTAATTCTGCAGAAAACTGTAGAGACAACACTTTCCATCACTCCTCGAGGATTTCTGTTTTGAAGTCAGGTAAAAGTGGGAAAAAGCATATACTGTAGTTAGCCCGCTCTATTCACTAAGCTTTGATTTTGTCCGGCAGTAGGGGCAAAAGCTGAGTCAGTCATGAATAATGCGGTCTAGTTCAGGATTAAGCGCCTGCTGTAATTCTAAATACGTAATATTTGGCTGGTTGCCTCATCAGCAGAGTACAAAATGTTCAGGAAAGAGTAAAGATTTAGCACATAGAGACCGATACTATGGTATATGATGCGAAATGCGTAAGTAAGAACTACTATATGCCTACAGGTGGATTGCCAGCTTGATCGAAGATATTGGTAAAGTATTTGTGAACGCAAATAAACCGGAAATGCAGACCACATTAGTTATGGAGCTGTGAATATGGGAAGAAAAACAGCGGAATCCGGACGGTCACTTGAGCGACTATCCAGAGAGTTGGCAGCCAGTGAGCGCCGATTCCGCAACATAACGTTAGCCAGTGCGGATGCAATAATAGTAGTTGCTGACGATGGCGGCATATTGTTTGCTAACCCGGCAGCCGAACGATTGTTTGGCAGAAATATTGCTGCACTAAAAAACTTGAATTTTGGGTGTCCAGCACCTACCGATGATCCTCAGGAAATGCATATAGTATGTGGAGATGGATCGCTTGCTGTAGTAGAGGTCAGGGTTTCTGATACGCTGTGGGATGACCAACCCGCCACAATTGCGACCCTGAGGAATGTCTCAGAGCGCAGGAGAGTCGAATCTGACCTGAGGTTAAAGACCTCAGCTATAAATGCAACATCTGACCAGATTCTCATATTGGATATAGATTTTCGGATAATGTATGCCAATCCAGCATTTGAACATAAAAATGGTTACTTCCTTAGTGATCTGGAAAATAAACGCCCCTGGTTTCTTGATGCAAACAATGAGCCTGACAATACCTGCGATATTATATGGGCGACTGTCTCCGCGGGCCACACCTGGAGAGGTGAAATTGTCACTGTCTGCAGTGATGGCACTCATATACACAAGGAAATGACAGTTAGTCCAGTAGTTGGTGAGACTGGAGCGTTGGAGCATTATATAGCTATACTTCGGGATATCGCTGAGAAAAAGCTGTATGAACGCAAACTTGATCATCTTGCCCATCACGACGCTTTGACTGGTCTGCCTAACAGAGTGTTATTTCGCGATAGACTCTCTACTATGCTGGCACATGCAAAGCGCAATAAACAAGGACTTGCCGTCATTTTCCTGGATCTGGACGGATTCAAGCACATCAACGATAGTCTCGGTCATAAGATTGGAGATCGGATACTCCATTCTGTTGCAAAAAGGCTTACTAAAACTCTGCGTGAAGCTGACACAGTAGCCAGGATGAGTGGGGATGAGTTTACTATTATCGTTCCTGATATTGAGACTGTGGACGGAGCTGTGGCTGCAGCACAGAGGATTCAAGATTCGTTTACGCTGCCATTCCATTTATCAGGACATGAACTGTATGTTACTGCAAGTCTGGGTATAGCTTTATATCCTGAAGACGGTAAAGACGCTCAGAGTTTACTAAAAGCAGCTGATACGGCAATGTATAGAGCTAAAGAGACCGGATGTAACAACTACCAGGTATACACTGCGGAAATGCACCGGGCAGTCCTTGAGAGAGTAGAGTTGGGTAATGGCTTGCGCAAGGCCATTACAAACCAGGAGTTTGTAGTCTACTATCAACCTAGAATTGACCTCAGGAGCAATATCACAACCGGGGCTGAAGCGCTGGTGAGATGGATACATCCTACCGAAGGTCTCATTCCTCCAGCCAAATTCATCCCACTCGCTGAAGAGAGTGGACTTATAGAAACTATAGGTGAATGGGTTCTCAGAACAGCATGTGCTCAAGCAGCCGCGTGGGTCAGAGATGGATTGTTAAATGCAGATGTGGCTGTGAACGTCTCCGCCAGGCAATTTGTCCGTACTGACCTTGTAAAAGTGGTCGAGAGAGCGCTTTCTGATACTGGGCTGGACCCCAGATGGCTCAGTCTGGAATTGACTGAGAGCGCGTTAGTAATGGAACCCGAAAACGCTGTCAGAATACTGCATAGACTCAAGAATATGGGGATTGGGATAGCAATAGATGATTTTGGCACCGGTTATTCGTCATTGAATTACCTGAAGCAATACCCGATAGATGCTCTCAAGATAGACAGATCGTTTGTAAAAGAGATCACCACCAACCCGGACGATGCTGCCATTGCTGGCGCAATAATCTCAATGGCACATAACCTGTGCTTGAAAGTAGTTGCTGAAGGCGTGGAGACTAGTGAGCAATTGGAACTGCTGCGCATGATGCAATGCGATGAAATGCAGGGTTTTCTACTGAGTAAACCCCTGCCTGCTACAGAATACGAAAAGTTGATCAAAAACCTCCCAAATCACACTGAACAACGAATCATCCGTTGCTACGGATAATTCAAGTTAATAGTAAATATACACCTCTCTCTTTCTCATATTTGGTGTAATAGGCAATTCATTCAAACAACATTCCCACCACAGTACCAGTTCAGTGCTATGAGAATTACATCATCCTGAACTTGATTCAGGATCGTCTTAAGGTTTTCCCGGGTGCTGAACCACCTTCAGCATGACGTGTTACTCAACAAGAGTGAACTATTACCAACCACAAAATAATATGTCTTCTCTCAATATTTTGTGGTACAATTACGGCACCTGATTGATTACTATCCCGGTCGTTTGTGAGGTGTCCAATAATGTACAGGATTGCTACAGTCATTCTGTTTTTGTCTGCCATATTCATCGGTTCATCTGCAGATGCTGCATACAAGCTTTTCGACTTTGAGAATGATGCCGATATCTCTGCCTGGAGCATACGTTCGCCGCAGCAGGATAAACTGGTCAGGAATGAAGAGTTTTCTACCTCAGGTCAAAGCTCTATGCAGTTCATATCTCCGGCATACAAGCCGGGAATGGATCAATGGCCTGCATTCGAGATCAAACCTCCCATGGCAGACTGGAGAGAGTATGACAGGCTGGTTGTCGATATAATCAACCCTTCCTCGGAGGCTACTCAGCTGCTGATGCACATCAGTGATAGCAAAGTACCGTTCCGACAAGCACTTATGTACCGTTTTGATACTCCCCGAATGGGATTTCGCCGGTTTATCATCCCGCTCAGTTTGCTTCCTGCAAACGTGGATAAGTCAGATATAAGCATTGTCCACATATTTTCTGTTACTCCTGCGGATATGCGCTTGTGTCTGGATAATTTTGTTCTGCTTAAGCCAAACGAACCCGAGCCAGGTGTAAGCCCGGGACTGGGAAAACAGATAGCAGCGCTTAAAGTCAACGCTGTAAAGCAGGCAGCAGCGGATTTCGATAGGCTCAAGAAGACTTTCAAGGAGTTCGAGAAGAGTCCGGCAGTAAAACAAATTGCTGATCGGCAGCTGGCTGTCTGGGGTAAAATGCTCAAGACCCTGCCGGATAGAATCGCTTCCTGCACCGACCCGGAACAGATGAGTGCAATGGAGTCCGAGGTCAATCAGATAGCCAAACAGTCTCGCAGGTTCAAGAGTGAACTTACGCTTATCCGGGACTACACAGCCTTAGGTATGCCTGATAATGGAATGCTGATCGGTTTTGCATCTTCAATGACTAAAGTCTTGCCAAGGGATATGCCGTTCAATCTATCGGTTTCTAAAACTGTGTCAGTAAGTCTTGCCCGAAATGAAAAGGAATCATTCCAGGTAGCAGTGCTGCCCTCCGGATTAGGTTTGCATGGGGTAACGGTCAAGGTTTCCGATCTCAGAGGTCCCAAAGGTGAAACTCTTAAATCCAACAACATTTCTTGTGATGTTATGGGCTATGTGCAAACAGTAAACGCTCCACCATATGAAGTTACATACATCGGCTGGTGGCCCGATCCGATTCTGGATTTCCTTGGACCGATCAATATTGCATCAGGTGATTTACAGTCATTCTGGATCCGAGTAAAGGCGCCGAAGAATCAGTTGCCTGGAGTCTACAAAGGCAAGTTGACTGTGAATACGAGTAATGGCAAACCCTCAGTGTTTAACTTGAATATAAAAGTTCGTTCATTTACAATGCCGGACTGCGCACCGCTGCCTACTGCCATAACAGCCATTCATCCCGGTATCTTTCCGCACATCCGGGACAACGTAGTAGGTGGAGCAGACAAATGGGCAAAGATGAAATTTGTCTATGCTGATTTTCTTGCCGACTATTATATAAATTTCGATAATCTATATAATGACGATCCGCCGGACTTCGAAATTCTCAAGCACCTGCACGATGAGGGGCGATTGGCTACATTCAACTTCGGTTATTTTACAGCAGATACTGCTGCAGACCTGGCCAGGTACAGACCAATCTATGCCAAAGCCAAAGAACTCGGTATCCTGGACCACGCATATATCTATGGATATGATGAGCAGGGCGTAGATGCATTCCCATCACTGGAAGCTACCACCGAAGCTCTGAAAACAGAATTTCCTGAAGTGCCGGTGATGACTACCAGTTATGATCCGAGTTATGGACTTAATTCCGTAGTAACGAGCATGGATGCCTGGTGTCCTCTGACCCCAACCTATGGAGACAACATTGCACAGGCAGAGAAAGCCCGTGCAGCCGGCAAAATGATTTGGTGGTATATCTGCTGCGGTCCTGGACATCCTTATGCCAACTGGTTTGTTGACTACGATGCAATAGAGATAAGGGAACTGATGGGCGCAATGACAGCCAAATACCGTCCGGATGGTTTTCTTTACTACTCACTGGCATTCTGGAATAACTATATGCCTATTACGAGTGGACCTTTTACAAAGTGGAACCCGGTCAGTTATGGCACTTTCCACGGAGATGGCTCAATATTCTGCCCCGGTCCCGATGGCAGACCTCTCCCTACAATCAGACTCGAAAACTACAGGGATGGCATGGAAGACTTCGCCTATACAAAGATCCTTGAGGATATAATATCCAAATACGAATCGAAGTCTGTCCTGACAAAAAAAGAACAGACCTGGCTAGCCAATGCCAAACAGACAGTGAAGATACCAGACAATATAGTAAAATCCCTGGTCGAGTATAACCGTGATCCCAAACAACTAAACGACTACCGTGAAAAAATAGCTACCCTGATAGACACCTCCGGAATGCCGGATGTAGATCCCTGGGGCAAAAACTTCGGTGTGAGGGGATTCGGGAAGTAGACCAGTTTGTCCTATTAGTCCTATTGGTCTTATTTGTCTTATGAATGCGTTTGATTCCAAGGACAAATAGGACCAATAAGACAAATAGGACTTTCCAACTATAAACTGCACACGACCTGTTCGTCCCATCTGATTGATTCCTCCAGTAGCACTCAACTCTCACAGTCACTGTTTGTGGTAAAATTAGCTCATCAGACTGGGTAACAGTGAGTTCGTTATGAGGTGTTCAATATTGTATAAGATTTCCACTGTTTTTCTTGTATTGCTTGTAATGTGTATCGCTTCTTCAGCAGATGCAGCATATAAGCTCTTCGATTTTGAAAGAGACGCTGATATTTCGGCATGGACCTTGCGTTCGCCTCAACAGGATAAACTGGTTCGCAGCGAAGCATATTGGTCGTCCGGCAGCAGTTCAATGCAGTTTATTTCCCCGACCTATAAATCCGGAATGGAACAGTGGCCTGCTTTTGAGACCAAACCTGCGATGAGTGATTGGAGGGAATATGACAGGTTGGTTGTAGATATTATCAATCCTTCTCCCGAAGCTACTCCGCTGCAGATGTATATAAGCGATAGTAAAATACCGTTCCGAGTGGCATTTTTATACCATTTTGATGTTCCCAGAATGGGGTTTCAGAGGTTTATAATACCTCTCAGCTCTTTGCCGACAAATGTGGACAGATCCGATATAAGCATTATTCATTTGTTCTCCATCGCTCCTGCAGATATGCGCTTGTGTCTGGACAATTTTGTTTTACTCAAACCAAATGAACCTGAACCTGCTGTAAGTCCAAATCTTGGAAAACAGATAGCAGCGCTCAAATCAATCGAAGTAAAGACTGCTGCAACCGATTTGAACAAGCTGAGGAAGTCCTTTAAAGAACTGGATAAAGACCCGGAAGTCAAACGCATCGCTGATGCAAAATTCCAGGTTTGGCATAATACTCTTAGAAATATACCCAAAAGGATTACTGAAAGCACGAGTCCAGCGCAGATATATGCAGTTGAATCTGAGGTGGATTCCATAAAAAGGCAGTCCTATAGATTCAAGAGTGAGCTTACGCTTATCCGAGACTACAATGCCCTGCATATGCCGGATAATGGGATGTTGATTGGCTTTGCGTCATCCATGACCAAGGTTCTGCCGAAGGACATGCCGTTTAGTTTGCATGTTGCTAAAAGTATAGAAATTAGCCTTGCCCGTAATGAAAAAGAAGCTTTCCAGCTGGGGGTGTTGCCTTCCGAAGCCGGTCTGTATAGGGTAAGTGTAAATGTTTCGGATCTCAAAGGTCCGAAAGGAATGATTCTTCAGGCAAGCAATATATCCTGCGATGTAATGGGCTATGTGGAGACAAAAAACGCTCCTCCTTACGAGGTTCCGTACATCGGTTGGTGGCCGGATCCAATACTGGACTTCCTGGGACCTGTTAATATTGCATCTGGTGACTTACAGACGTTCTGGATTCGAGTCAAAGCTCCCAGAGATCAGATGCCGGGAGTCTACAAAGGCAAGTTGACCGTATCGTCAGCCAGTGGCAAACCTTCTATATTCGCCCTGAATGTAAAGGTCCGCACATTTACCCTGCCGGACTGCACACCGATACCAACAGCCATAACTGCTATCCATCCCATTAACTTCCAGCACCTTCGCGATGATATATGCGGAGGCGCAGACAAATGGGCGAAGATGAAATACGTCTACGCAGATTTTCTGGCAGACTACTATATAGATTTTGACAACCTTTACAATGACGATTCTCCGGATTTCGATATACTTAAATACCTGCACGATGAAGGTCGGCTGACTGCATTCAACTTCGGCTACTTCACACCGGATACTGCTGCAAATATAGCCAGGTTCAAACCAATATATGCTAAAGCCAAAGAGTTGGGAATATTGGATCACGCATATATTTATGGTTACGATGAGTGTAGTGCGGATGCATTTCCATCACTGGAAACTGCTACCAAAGCCCTCAAGAACGAATTCCCGGAAGTCCCGGTAATGACCACCAGCTACGATCCCAGCTATGGACTGAATTCAGTAGTAAAAAGCATGGATGCCTGGTGCCCTTTGACTCCGACTTATGGTGATAATCTGGCACAGGCAGAGAAAGCTCGATCAGCAGGTAAGATGGTCTGGTGGTATATTGCCTGTAATCCCCTGCATCCCTATGCCAACTGGTTTGTAGATTACGATGCAATAGAGATTAGGGAACTGATGGGTGCAATGACAGCTAAATACTGCCCAGATGGTTTCCTCTACTACTCACTGGCTTTCTGGAATGATTATATGCCCATAACAAGCGGGCCATTCACAAAATGGAATCCAGTCAGTTTCGGAACATATCACGGTGATGGCTCAATATTTTGTCCCGGTCCCGATGGCAGACCTCTCCCCACAATCAGACTCGAAAACTATAGGGATGGAATGGAAGACTTCGCCTACATAAAGATCCTTGAGGATATAATAACCAAATATGAGTCCAAGTCCACTCTGACCAAAAAAGAACAGACCTGGCTAACCAAAGCCAAGGAAACAGTAATGATACCGGGCAGCATTGTAAAATCTCTGGTCGAATACAACCGCGACCCCAAACAACTAAACGACTACCGTGAAAAAATTGCCACCCTGATAGACACCTCCGGAATGCCTGATGTTGATCCCTGGGGAAAGAACTTCGGTGTTAGGGGATTCGGAAAGTAGAACATATATTGTCCTATTAGTCTTATTGGTCCTATGAGTCCTATGGCACAACTCGTTTCCTAAGCACTAATAAGACCAATAGGACTAATAGGACTTTTCCATTACACTGCATGTGTCTTATTTACCCTGTCTCAATAATAAGATCAGGAAAGCAGCAACTTGGGTAAAAGCTTCGAAAAAGCCATTAATAAGATCTTCGAATCCGAGCTTCGTCTGCTGGGATTCACACTGCGTCAGGAGTTTGCGCACGGATTTGTCGCTGAAAATGAATACTTGAGTATTGGTTTATATGACGCATATATGCACGGTTGCGTGTTTGCAGTACTATTCCCTTTTCCAAAACACCGAGTAGGTGATATAGGGATTGATTTACATGATGCGCTGGAATATCTAGCCCCCAAGGTCCCAGAGAAACTGCGATATCCTAACAAGTATCTTTCAACTGAAAAAGAGCTTCTGAGGCAGGTACAACTTATTACCAGTAAACTTGGTATGTTGATTCATGGAGACCAGGAGACCTGGCATAAACTCAGACGGTGGGTGGATACAGGTAGAGGCTTGCGCCAAAGGTTTAATGAGTCAGATGATCAATACCTGGACCGCGTGCATGAATCTCTAGAGTCAGCTTTGAAAAACAAGGAATATTGGAAAGCTGGAAGTTATTTCACATTGCTTTCAGATGCACAGGGAGGCTTGTCATTAAAGGACCACGTTCGGAGATGGCTTGCCAGCCAACACACATACAGATTGCCTTAAAGCCAGCTGCATCACATCCTATTGGTCCTATATGTCTTATTCGTCCTATCCGTCTGATTCCCCCGTGTTGACAGTCAGCCCCATGAATACTATAATCCGATAGTGGCATAGTCTGCTTACTTGTGTTTGCAGACAGGCATAAATCGTGGTTGAGGTGGTTATATGGACTCTGCTAAGGTGCATCGTGTATGGTTGGAAGCTGCTGAGCTTGTTAAGGATCGGGTAGTTTCACCTACTGTTTTTAAAGCTCTGGAACGTGGTGTTGGGATCGCCCTGGATGGTGATGAGTTCGTTGTCGGGTATGAGACAGGCGATCTCCCCCTGGCTGCCAACTTGCGCAGCGCTCAGCACCAGACAATTATTGAACAGTGCCTGAAGGAAGTGCTCAAGAAAGCTGTCAGATTCCGACTTATCGAAGGTACAACCGTCGATGATTACCAGAGGTTCAAAAAGTCTGTAGAAACTGTTGAACAGCAGAGAATGGAATCCGAAGAGCGCAGGAATCAGGACCGTAAGGTAGAGCAGACTTGGGAGGAGATCTCCGAACGTATTGCCCGCAGCTATTCAAATACTCCATTCCGCACTTACGCTCAACAACGGGCGGTGTTCATGAGAGAGGCATTTGGAATTATTTTTGAGGGTATCAAGAGATTAAGCTATAACAATGATTCCACTGAACTCGAAAAACGTTGCCTTGCCAGAGTATTCGATAAACTGTCTACTCTTAGTGAAGTGCCGCCGGCAATGCTTGCATATGAGTTCTTCAAGCTCTGCGAAGATGGAAAGTTGAAATAGATCCTGTAAATGCGTGAAGTAGCAGTTCATAACATAACCGAAAGCATCGCATCCGGCTGCATTGAGGTGTGCACACAGCTCCCGAGGGATGTGTATGAGGCTTTGTGCAGTGCATGCCTGACAGAGTCAAATCCGACAGCTGTAAGTGTTTTGGGGCAGCTGGTTGAAAATGCAGACATAGCCCGGGATGAGAATGTCCCGATCTGTCAGGACACCGGGCTGATGGTTGTCTTCATAGACATTGGCCAGAATGTCCACATTACTGGTGGATACCTGGCTGATGCCGTTAATGAGGGTGTGCGTCAGGGATATGCTCAGGGATACCTTCGCAAGTCGATTGTCTCCCATCCTCTGGCTCGTGTAAACACCAATGACAACACCCCGGCAGTAATACATACCAATATTGTACCTGGTGATGGATTAACTATCTGGCTGGTTCCAAAGGGTGGGGGCTGCGAAAATATGAGTGTAGCCAAAGTCCTCAAGCCTTCGGATGGAGTCGAGGGTGTAGTTAAATACATCGTTGACACCGTTATACAGGGTGGCTCGAACCCATGCCCCCCTATAATCGTAGGAGTTGGACTGGGTGGAACATTGGAGCAGGCTGCGATCCTGTCCAAACGCGCAATTCTTCGTTCTATAGGCTCCATAAATCCGAAAGAAATTGATGCTGATCTTGAATCCCGTCTAATGACTGAGGTCAACAAGACAAACGTAGGTCCGTCGGGCTATGGTGGGGATACCACCGCGCTGGCAGTCTTTGTCGAGTCCTATCCATGCCATATCGCAAGTCTGCCTGTGGCTGTCACAATCCAGTGCCACGCAGCACGCCATAAAGTTATCGAGCTGTAAATTATGATTGAAATATTTACCCCATTAGATGACCTGACGATTGCATCGCTGTCCGCCGGCGACCAGGTGCTGCTCTCCGGAGTCGTATATACCGGACGAGATGCAGCCCACGCCCGAATGGCCGAGACCCTCCGCAGAAATGAAAAGCTTCCGCTGGAACTGGCAGGGCAGGTGATCTATTATGTCGGGCCTACTCCAGCTCCTCCGGGTCGCGTCATCGGTTCTGCAGGTCCAACGACATCCGGCAGGATGGACGCATTCACTGAAGTCATGCTGAATCAGGGCCTAAAAGGTATGATAGGTAAGGGTATCAGAAATGAGGATACTGTGGATTTGATAGCCCAATACGGAGCAGTGTATTTTGCAGCCACTGGTGGAGCCGCAGCATTATTGGCAAAGAGGGTAGTTTCCTGCGAGGTCGTCGCATATCCGGATCTTGGCTGTGAAGCCATACACAAGCTGGTAGTAGACAAGCTTCCCCTGATAGTAATAAACGACACCAAAGGCGGAGACTTCTATAGAAAACGCGTTAAATGAACTATTGCGAAGCGCCACAAACAATTTACCCGCTATATTCACGCAGCATCGCATTTGCCCGGCAGTAGGGGCAAAAGCTGAGTCAATCAGGAATAATGCGGGATAGGTCGAATGCATCGGTATCAGAACGAAGGGGAGCACGCTCAATAAGGGCAGTTAACAACTTATCATTCCCGGAGTGCCGATGCACCAGCTAACTCCGAAGTTACAACACAAACTTCAGTCCATATCCAAAGAAATGAACGGTCTGTAGCTGCACTTATACCCGGAAGCCCTCAATATGTTCAACATATCCAGGGCGGCGTCGGCGTTTAGTGAATGGACAACAAAGTGGGTCTGTTTGAGGTGTTCTGGTTTGTTCACTGCAAGCCAACGGACGACTTCCATACCGCAGTCCTCCCTGCCGGAGTCAACATATCTCTCCCCACCCAGGTCATGATCCAGCGAAATCATATCCCACGGTTCCTTGAGCATATCAATACACTCGAGAGAAGTCTTAACCCATGCAGCATTAGGATATGTGTGCAGAAAACGCTCTGCACGCTCTGCCTCATCATCCAAAAACAGTGTCTTAGGCTCAGGCTTCCTGGACATTTAAGGCTCCTTCGAGACCAGCACAAACCCAATTCCCCCTTGGAGAATGGCATATATCCAATTCCCCCTTGGAGAAAAGCACAGACCCAATTCCCCCTTGGAGAAGGGGGTTAGGGGGATTGATTCCCTTCCCTGTTCCCCACTAAATGTGGGTGGGGGGATTTGAAACGTGTGAATAACAACCAAATCACCCGGCTTTATCAGCGTGATAAGAACTTCGCACCAGAGGGCCGCACTCAGCGTGTGTAAAGCCCAACTTGATGGCTTCATCCCTAAGCTGGTCAAACTCCTCTGGAGTATAGTATCTCTCGACAGGATGGTGCTTTGACGATGGTGACAGGTACTGTCCAATGGTTAACAAGTCGCATCCTGACAGTCGCAGATCCCCCATAGCAGTTAATAACTCATGCCATGTCTCGCCGACTCCTACCATGATACCACTCTTTGTTAGGATATCAGGGGCAATTTGTTTGCTTTTTTTCAATAAATCCAGACTGCGCCGGTATATTGCCTGCGGTCTTATTGTCTGATAGCAGCGTTCCACTGTCTCCAGGTTGTGGTTTAGCACAAATGGTTTAGCATCCAGTACAGTCTTTAGAGCTGCAGAGTCACCTTTGAAATCAGGTATGAGAACTTCTACTTTACAATCAGGTTGAAGCTGATGGATTCGGGCAATTGTTTCAGCGAATATGTGCGCACCGCCGTCAGGTTGATCGTCTCTGGTCACACTGGTAATAACTGCATACCTTAGTCCAAGATAGGCGACCGCTTCTGCAACTCTGGCAGGTTCCTCTTCATCCACACAACCCGGAACTCCTGTATTTACCGCACAAAATCTGCAATTCCTGGTGCAGGTGCTGCCGAGGATCATAAACGTGGCAGTTTTCTCTCTCCAGCACTCACCTATATTGGGGCAATTAGCACTCTGACAAACAGTATGAAGCCTGGCGGATTCCACCAGGCTCTTAACTTCTTCGTATACTTCACCCGTTGGTGCTTTCGCACGAATCCATTCGGGTTTGGGGAGGGTGCTCATGGCTTGTCGTCGCCGATCTTGAGGACACTCATAAAGGCTTCCTGCGGTATTTCCACGTTTCCGATGGATTTCATCCGCTTCTTGCCTTCTTTTTGTTTCTCAAGCAGTTTGCGCTTTCTGGATATGTCTCCGCCGTAGCACTTGGCAATAACGTTCTTGCGGTAAGGTTTGACCGTTGCCGCTGCAATGATCTTTGCTCCGAGTGCTGCTTGAACTCTTACTTCATACTGCTGGCGGGGAATAACATCCCGGAGCCTTTCCACCAGTACTTTGGCTCGAGTATATGCCCGGTCTCGGTGAGTGATAAAACTCAATGCATCAACAGGATCTCCGTTGAGCAGTACGTTGAGCTTGGCAACCGATGATCTTTCATATCCTGTGAACTCATAGTCAAAACTGGCATAACCTCGTGTGCGGCTCTTTAGTGAATCGAAGAAGTCCATCAGGATCTCCGCCAGAGGCAGCTTGTAACGTACCATTACTCTTTCAGGTGTTGGGTATTCCATATCGACATAGATACCCCTGCGTTCCTTGCAAAGCTCGATAGTAACTCCAACATAATCCCTGGGAACCATCACGCAGGCATCTACAAACGGTTCTTCTACAAAATCTATCTCTGTCGGTTCCGGCAGGTCATTCGGGTTATCTATCTCTATGACTTCACCATTGGATTTGGTGATCCTATAGATAACACTGGGTGCAGTTGCTATAAGGTTCAGGTCGAACTCTCGCTCAAGCCTCTCCTGTACGATCTCTGAGTGCAATAGTCCCAGGAACCCGCATCGGAACCCAAATCCCAGCGCAGCCGAACTCTCAGGTTGATAGATCAGAGCTGCGTCATTCAACTGAAGTCTCAGCAGTGCTTCTTTGAGAGCAGGATACTGACTGAGTTCAATTGGGAATAGACCCGAGAATACCATAGGTCGGGCTTCACGGTAGCCATGTAACGGTTCCGCAGCAGGTCTTGAAGAATCTGTCAGTGTGTCACCAACTCTTGTGTCACCGACATTTTTCATACCGGCAGTGAAATATCCGACTTCACCCGCGTTGAGAGATTCTATCGACTTCATCTGCGGAGCGAATACACCGACACCCGTAACTTCAAAGTCACTGCCTGTAGACATCATCCGGATCTTCATTCCGGGAGTGATGCTACCGTCCACTACCCTTATATATGCCACTACTCCGAGGTATTGATCAAAATGGGAGTCGAATATCAACGCTCGCAGCGGTCCATCAGGGTCTCCCGAGGGGGGAGGAATCCGGTTGACTATGGCTTCGAGAACCTCATCAGTGCCTACGCCAGTTCGGGCGCTGGCCAGGATTGCATCTGAAGCATCCACCATCAATACATTCTCGATCTCTTCTCTGACTCTTTCAGGGTCAGCCATGTCCAGATCGATTTTGTTGATTACCGGGATAATCTCCAGATTGTGGTTCATTGCCATATTGGTATTGGCGAGTGTCTGGGCTTCAACACCCTGACAGGCGTCGACTACCAGTATTGCCCCTTCGCAGGCGGCGAGTGAGCGCGATACCTCATAACTAAAATCCACATGGCCTGGAGTGTCGATTAAATTGAGCTCATATGTGCGGCCGTCTTTTGCCGTATATGCCAATCTTACGGCTGTCATTTTTATAGTAATGCCGCGTTCGCGCTCCAAGTCCATACCGTCCAAAACCTGCTCACGCATCTCGCGATCCTCAATCGCGCCTGTGCGTTGCAGAATTCTGTCGGCCAACGTAGACTTACCATGGTCGATATGCGCTATAATACAGAAGTTCCTGATACTTGATTGCTTGTTTTCCATCAAGTACATTTTACCAGAACCCCGCGTTAAGGGGAATACCGGAGGTTGTTTAATGAAACTCACATTCTTAATGACAGTACTGTGTTTGATGGTACTGAGCATTACAGCCTATTCCGCAGCGCCAAATAAGGCCTGGAAAAACGCGCTAAAACCTCAAGGCATGTCAATGCCAGAGATAACTCTGGCTAAAGGTGGAAAAGCCGTATTCCAGATATTGCTGCCAGCTAAACCTTCTACTATGGAGACCAAGGCCGCAAAAGATCTTGCGCAATGGTTGGAAGAGATGACCAGTGCACAGTTTGATATCGTCTCCGAAGGCTCACCTAAAGCTCATAAAACGAACGTCATCAGCATCGGTCGTACCAAACTCGCGTCATCTCTTGGCATCAATACATCAGATCCTAAACTGAAAGATGAAGGCATTTCGATTGCCAGTAAGAACGGCAATCTTATCCTGACCGGTGGTAGCGAGAGAGGCCCGATCAATGCCGTGTATGCCTTACTCGAAGAAGATCTGGGTTGTAGATGGTATTCCAGAACCGGTAGGTTTATTCCAAACAGGCCGACATTAAAGTTCAAACCTACAAGCCGCACCTTTGTCCCGGCTTTGGAGATAAGAGATCCATACTACTATGATGCATTCGATGGTACCTGGTCATTGCGGAACCGGACGAATTCTTCAAGCGCTTCCGTGCCGATAGAGTGGGGCGGGAATATGTCGTATGCGCTATTCGTGCATACTTTCGCTACTCTGGTTCCTCCGGACAAATATTTTGCGAAGCACCCGGAGTATTTCTCAGAAAACAATGGTCAGCGTAATCCCAACCAGCTCTGCGTTTCAAATCCCGATACATTGAAGATCGCTATTGAGAGTGTCAAAGCCATTCTCAAAGCTAACCCCAAGGCACGTATTATCAGCGTTTCCCAGAATGATGGTTGGCCCTGCTGCTCTTGCGCACTGTGCAAGGCTGAAGCTGACAAAGAAGGTACTTTAGCAGCGCCTCTCCTGAAATTTGTGAACGCACTATCAGACGAAGTAGGCAAAGACTATCCAAAAGTCCGGATATCTACTCTTGCCTATCTGGACACATTTGTTGCACCAAAGACAGTCAAGCCACATGAGAATGTTGCCATCCAGCTCTGTACCGACAGCCATGCATGGTCAGAACCTTTCTTGAAGATAGAAGAAACACAGAAATTCCAGAAAGCAATGAAAGACTGGGCTGCAATGGGAGCCAATATAAACATCTGGGACTATACCTGCAATTTCAGCCACTACGCTGCCCCAATGCCCAACTGGCAGGTAGTAACCGACAGCATCAGATTCTTCATTAACCACAATGCAAGAGGGGTTATGCTGCAGGGTAACTACCAGAGCTTCGGCACATCCGATGGGCCTATGAGATGCTGGGTCTGGGCCAAGCAGCTTTGGAACCCCAAACTGGACACCAGAGCCCTGATGCAGGATTTTGTCTACGGATATTATGGAAAATCAGCCGATGCAGTCTGGGACTACCAGGAACTTGTTTGGAACCTCTGGGAAAAGGAGCATCTTGGCAAACTCAAGACTCCTTCAGGAGGCATCAGATACACCATGGACCTGTTTGATAAGGACTTCATGAACCAGGCAAAAGCTTGCTTTGCTAAAGCCGAAGCTGCAGCAGACGACGGAGAAGTCCTTCAGAGAGTAGAGGAATGCGAACTGCAGGTCTTATACGCCCAACTCTGCCAGGAATACGATGTAGCCCAGAAAGCAGGCAAACCATCAGATCCTGCAGCATTCAAAGAAGCCCTTGATAAGTTCGAAAAAATAGCCAGAAGAGAAAACCTGACCCACCTGGCCGAAGGTGCCCCCGACTTCGAACCCTTCATGACCAGAATGAGACAGGTAGTAGTAAAGTAAAATAGAATGAAGCCAATCCGACCGATCCAACAGATCGGTCGGATTTACCAGCCATGTTGGATTGCGCTTATGAGGTCATCAAAGAAGGTGAAACTCAATGGAACAAAAAGTAAGAGAATTACTAGAGGCTGCCTTTCCCGGCATCATTATGGATACTGAAATTCTATCGGACGAACGCTTGGCTGGTTCAGTTATCTGGGTGGGATTCGACGGATTTGATCATGTTGAACGTCAGACCATGATTCGTAAAGTACTGCGGGAAAAACTCGGTGATGAGTTCAAACAGGTTGGAGTTCTGTTGACCTGTACTCCTGATGAGATAGACGCGATGAACGCAGCATAAACCAAACAGTTCAAACCGACCAGTCCTTTTGGTCCTATAAGTCCTGTTCGTCCAATTTCGCCAATCCCCCTGTTTCATCGCATTTTTTGTAACCACACCCGCACAAAAGGTATAATGTACACTTGGTTCGGACATGCTCCGGAGACAATCCCTTGCGAGGTAAAATAATGAGCAAAGACATATCCAATCTGCAGAAGTTGCGACTATCATACCAGCCTAAGCTGCCCAAGGCTTTGAAGACCGGAAAGGTCAGAATCGAACTGGGCGCTCCCTCCCATCCGGAAACGGATAAGGAACAGATCAAAGGTCTTTTCCCTGAAACTTATGGACAGCCATTAGCCACAATTGTCGAAGCCACGGAGGCAATGCACACAAAGCCGGTCAAGATCGGTGTTGTATTGTCAGGCGGACAAGCGCCAGGCGGACATAACGTTATCGCTGGTCTGTTTGACGCACTTGTAGCTGCTAATGCTGATAACAAACTCTATGGATTCCTGAAAGGTCCTGGAGGAGTCATCAAAGGCAACTTCAAGGAGATCACCACTGAAATCATCGCCGAATATCGCAATACCGGCGGTTTTGATATGATTATGAGCGGCCGTGATAAGATCGAAAAGCCCGAAGACCTTGCAGCTTGCAAGAAGAATATGGAAGATATGGGACTCAGCGGTCTAGTGATCATCGGCGGAGATGACTCCAACACAAACGCAGCAGTGCTGGCTGAGTATCTGAAAGCTCAGGGTTCTCCGGTCTGTGTTATCGGCGTTCCGAAGACCATTGATGGCGACATGAAGAATGAGTTCATCGAAGCCTCTTTCGGATTTGACACTGCCTGCAAGACTTATTCTGAACTGATCGGAAACATCTGCCGGGACTGTACCTCTGCAGTTAAATACTGGCACTTTGTCAGGCTAATGGGCCGGGCCGCCAGCCATGTAACATTAGAGTGTGCACTTCAGACCCAGCCGAATATCACCCTTATCTCTGAAGAAATCCAGGAGAATGGAACCACACTCGGCGAGATCGTTGACTACATCACAGATGTCATCGTCAAGCGTGCTGCAGCTGGCAAGAATTACGGCGTTCTGGTTGTTCCGGAGGGACTGCCGGAATTTATCAGCGATATCAAAGCTATGATCGATGAGCTCAGCAACATACTGGGAAGCCAGGAAGACTACATCAAGGGACTGCCCGATCATTCCGAGCGTGCGCAGTACCTCAGCGGACAGCTTTCCGACCACAGCGCCAGAGTATATGCTTCTCTGCCTGATGAAATTCAGGAAGTCCTGCTGACCAGGGACAGCCATGGCAACGTGCCGGTTTCCCAGGTTGAGACCGAGAGACTGCTAATCGACCTGGTCCACGACAAGATCAGATTCCTGAAGAGCCAGGGTAAGACAGAAGCCAAGTTCTCTTCACTCTCCCACTTCTTTGGTTATGAAGGCCGCTGTGCAGCTCCCTCCAACTTTGATGCCGACTACACATACTCATTGGGTTACGCATCCGCCGAGTTGGTTATGGCTGGACTGACCGGTTACACAGTCTGCATCAAGAACACCACCAAGACATCCGAAGAGTGGATCGCTGGTGGGGTCCCGGTCACAATGATGCTGAACATGGAAATCCGCAAGGGTAAACCGACACCAGTCATCAAAAAAGCCCTTACCGATACCAACGGCAAGCCTTTCGGCAAGCTTGCAGCAAACAGGGAAAAATGGGCACTGGAAGACTGCTTCGTCTTCCCCGGCCCCATCCAATACTTCGGCCCAGCTGAAGTCTGTGACACTGTAACCAAAACACTGGAACTGGAAAAGAGTTGATTGGCTGATCCCTGGAACGCCAATCTCCGCATTGGTGTATTTCCTGATTAATACTCACAAGTAAATAACTGATGGACCGAGTGATAATGACCCGGTCCATATTCTCCTGACATCCAAGCCCGATATTTTCCGCAGCTAGACAATGTGTCGCATATGCAGTACATCGTGGTATACTATGTATGGAGGGAAATAACCATGTCAGTATTACAAAAGTCTGGGAGTTTGAGTTGTAGAGTATCCCCCGAGCACAAGCAGTTGATTGAACAAGCTGCCAGGACGTCCGGGTTTACGTTGTCTGATTTTATCGTCCATACTCTGGTATCTGCAGCTTCTGAAGTATTGCAGGAGGATGCGGTCATTCGGCTTACCAAGAGTGAGTGGGATAGTTTCACTGCATCACTTGATCGACCTGCACGCGAACCGAGTGAGTCTACTAAGCAGGCAGTTGAATTGTTCAAGCAGGGACTTGATGAAGGAGAGAGACAGGCATGGTAGAGATGCCGATACCTCCTATGCCTCTTGTTATCGAGCATCTAGACAAGACAGTACACGACAGGCGTAACTTCGATTGCGGAGAAACCAGCCTCAATGACTATCTTAAATTTACTGCGCGACAGCATATGGATAAGGGTTATGCACAGGTTTGGGTGGCTGTCTCAGAGCCCGGGTCTTCGCAGATAATCGGTTATTACACTCTCTCAACGAGTGCACTTGAACCTGCAGAAATGCCGGGTAGAACATCCATAAAAAAGATTCCAGTGGTTCTACTTGGCCGCTTGGCGGTCGACAATAGGTACAAGCATCAGAAAACAGGTGTAAGGCTTCTTTTCCACGCACAGAGGAGTGCGCTATTGCTTTCTAGGAGGGTTGGTATCCACGCGCTTGTTGTGGATGCTCTTGATGAGCAAGCTGCAACTTTCTATCGGAAATATGACTTCGAAGAGCTTACCTCCGGTCCATTGCATCTGTATAAAACCATCAGAGATATCGAAGCATTGGGTCTTATCGACGGTTGAACAAATATACAAGCAATTCCCTCTATTCCAACTCCACATTTCCCACATGTGTAAGGGAATCCTCGAATATGATCTTTCCCATCGCGAATGCTTCCTCAGGGTCTACTTCCTTGAATCTGTGAATCATTATATGCATCGGAGTTACCGGTTGATGTGGGCCTACTGTCTGCAGGTATTGTATCCCGGTCATTATCTTTGCTCCCATACGCCTGTAGAAACTGATCCGCCGTTCTGCTATTTCCGCATCTTCAGGTGTAGCCGCTTCACTGGGCATCTCAACTTCAAACACCATTGCTTTCAGATCGTCAGCCTGAGCACGCATTCGCAAATCCTCATATATGGCGGCTCCAATTCCCTGATTTCGGACTTGGGGAATTACAGCTAGGTACCATAAATATGCACAACAACATTCCTCGATATTTCCATATCGAGCCAGCCCCACTAAGTTATCATTTTCATCCAGAGCAGCAAGTAAGTGCGAGTGACAAGCTTCTCCACGTGCTCTCTTCTTCAGGATCTGCAAGTGACCCGATACCGGGATTTTTTCATGTGCCGGGAAAGCAATCTCATACAAATCTAACCATGGCAGCAACAGATCATCTGTAATGCTCCCAATTTCAACAATTCTGATTTTCATATATACTCCACGATGTAATGTATATAATAGTGTATTTTATAATATCTCTTCATATTGTAAGAGTTCACTCTTGCTGAGTACTATTTATTGGGCAGTGATTTCTATCTGCCCTTGTGACTCGATAATCATGTTATGACAGGCATCTAGCAAATCTTTTCCCTGCAATGTCCATGTTCCAAAGACACTCATCAGAGCGGTTCTGGTATTCGAGCCATTCTTTGAGCGAGTTCCCCCGCTGACTTTTCTTGCGACTACTGCAGGTCTTATTGCTCGCTCCGCAGCATTATTACCTGACGGACAGCCTGGATAAGCTACAAATGTGAATAACTCACCCAGATGCTTTTCTATTCTTTGTGCAAGAATGCGTTGTGGTGCTGATTTATCATTGAGATAAGGTTGGGCAGTCGCCATTAACTTCATTTCCAATTTCTGACGGAACTCCACCCGGATAGCCTCAATGAAACCTCGTCGGGCTATTTTCTTCGCAGCCTTGTATATGTCCTTGATTGACTCCACCCATTTGCAGACATTCTCATTGTCAGGGTTGGCTTCAGCGAGTTTCTTTAAGTCACGCAGATAATGAACCCAACAGCGCTGGATTGGACCATCATATAAGTTATAACCTTTGTAGAAGTCGCAAACCAACACACCTGTAAAGCACATGCCTAACAGCGACTTAGCAACAGCACCTGCGCGTGAGCATACAAAATGAAAGTATCTCAGGCCCGGAGTTGATAAACTCCAGAGATAACCGTTCATTCCGTCTTCGCGCCATCCTGTCTCATCACAGTGAGCATGCGGACTTCCTCGAATCTGGCGCAGAATCCATTGAATTATATGCTGTGCAAATCCTGCAACCTTGTGAAGTATCTCCGTTATCTCACCAAGTGATATGTGAACCTCATACAAACTCTCCAACAGTTTCTGGATTGACCGCAGCGGCATTCTCTTGGCTATTGCAAGCGTAGCAATCAAACTCATTAGTCTTGGACCTACGCGACACTTGCCAACCACACCATCCGCTATACCCAACTTTGGTATATGGACCTTGCCGCAAACACCACACCTGCGTGCAATAAATATGTGATCGACTATCTCTATCGGAGTATCAGGTATCTCGATTGTCTGGCGCCGAGAGTGTTCCCAGCCACCCTTTAGCTTCCTGCCGCAATTAGGGCAATTTTGTACCTCATGTCGTATCTCTTTGGTCGGAACATCGCACTTGCGCACAAATGATTGAGACCGACCCTTGCGCTGTTGCCTCTCAGCCTCGCGACGCTGTGCACGATTCGGCTTGATAAATGGAGCAGCACTGCTGCCATTTCCACCACCAGAAAGCTTATCACGCAACATCTGAATCTCAGCTGCCTGATCAGCCAACTGCCGCTTGAGCTCTGCGTTTTCTGCACACAACGCTTCGATCTGAGTTATCAAATCCTTTACGGGAAGCTTGTCCATATATATGGATTAGACAACCATCGCAAAATCCTTCTATCTTTTTTCCGATTTTTCCACTTTTTTTGACCCCACGGAAAAATATCAAGAGTGAACTCTTACTTCATATTCTCTCGTGTCATCACAATCCCCTTCACAATGTGAGTGCTTATATATGCCTTTTCGCGTATTTAGCGTGATTAGCGGTTCTTCTTTCCCTTCTTAGCGGGATAATCCTCAAACCAGACTATATCAATAGCAATAAACCACAATATTAGTTTATTTTTGGGTGTTTAGGGGGTATGCATTGTATAATAGCATTGGTTCAAACACTATATAGGAAGTTGATTTAGTGAACTCAACCACATTACAAAAGCCCCAGCCTCTTGAAGTATGCAGCAACATCGAACACGAGCTTCTGGATTCAGGTATATGGAAACCTCAGTCCAGCCGCACTCACTTGATTTCGCCTGAACCTTTTCCGTTGACACCTGATCAAGTCGGAAATCTCCAGCAACTCGGTTCCGCTATCTTGTCGTTTTACCAGGCAGCAAACAAGCTCTATATGCACAAGGGCAATGACTGGGCCAATGAATACCTGGACATCGGTAAAAGTGAAGAAGTTATTCGCCACAGCAGGATGAACTACCAGAAGCAGCTGACTCCCAGAGTCTTGCGTCCGGATATAATGCTTACGCCGGATGGTTTCGTAATAACGGAACTGGACAGTGTCCCCGGAGGCATCGGTCATCTGAATTGCCTGTCGTCCGGATATGAGAGTTCCGGATTTAATCTTGTCGGATCGGGTATGAGGAATGGATTCACCCGCGCAATTATAGAATCCTCAGGCAAAGAGTCTCCCACGGTCGCCATAGTAGTCTCCGATGAATCCGAAGATTACAGAGCAGAAATGACCTCGCTTGCTGGTGAATTACGATTAATCGGACTCAACACCCATTGTGTTCATCCCGGTAACCTGAGTCTGTCGGATGATGTCTTGTATGTTCAGACAGAAGCAAGTCAGCAAAAGGTTGATCTTGTTTACAGGTTCTATGAGCTCTTTGACCTGGAGAATATCCCAGCCTCTGAAGTGCTTTTATATGCTGGCCAGAAAAGGATAGTGCCATTTGAGCCATCGCATAAACATTTCCTTGAGGAGAAACTATTATTGGCTCTACTTCATCATAAAGGGCTTCAGCAGTTTTGGATTGAGTCAATGGGGGAAAAAGACTATAACACAATGCTGGAAAGTGTAGTGCCAACCTGGATTCTGGATAACCGTCCGGTACCTCCTCACGCTGAGATAAGCGGGTTCGAATGGGATGGTAAATCAATTCGTGACTGGCGGGTTATATCTGAGGCAACTCAAAAGCAGCGTGCATTAGTTATTAAGCCTTCCGGATATTCACCCCTTGCATGGGGGAGCAGGGGAGTTAAAATAGGTTCGGATATGTCTCAGGCAGAGTGGGGGAGTGTCGTGGAGCAGGCGCTGGACAATTTCGACACCAGCCCGCACGTTCTTCAGACATTCCGCGAAGGCAAAGTTGTAACAGTGCCATACAGGGATTCAAATGAAGAAATCCGCAATATGTATGCCAGAGTCAGGCTCTGCCCTTATTATTTTGTATATGACGGAAAAGCTAACCTCTCAGGAGTAATGGCAACAGCCTGTCCAAAAGACAAAAAACTTATTCACGGAATGAAAGACGCAGTTATCGCACCTTGCACAGTTAGAGAATGAGCACAACCCAATTCCCCCTTGGCGAAGGGGGCGAGGGGATTGATTCCTTTCGGTAAAATCAAATGTCGAAACATCAACTCCATTCCCCCTTTAAATGGGGGTAGGGGGATGTGAACTTGAAGTAAAATATAGCCAAAAGCTGGAAATGGTTTCAGATTATGATACAGAGAGTCAGCAATCATATTGAATCTTTGATGCTAAGTGAAGAAGCTGTCAGAAGGCAGTTTGAAGCCAGCGCTGAGGAAATGGATACTCAGGGCCTGGAAAACTACGACCCTCTGATGGAGAGTAGCCACGAAGCAGTGGCTGGACTTATTCACAAGTATTCCAACCGCGCTTTGTGCCTGATGACCGCCGAGTGCGCTGCTTACTGCCGATTCTGTACTCGTAGACGATTAGTCTCAGACCTTGAACTCGGTAGAGTCACCCGGTGTCACATAGATCGCTGGGCTGCATACCTTAAAGATCACCCGGAAGTGAACGAGGTCATTCTCTCGGGTGGTGATCCATTTACTGTATCCGACGAGTTGTTTGACTATGCCCTGCAGACATTATCAGCTTTGGATACAATCAAATTGCTTCGAATAGGAACTAGAGTTCCGGTCAGCGACCCTTCTCTGGTCAACTGCGGAAAACTTGAGTCCATTTCTTCTATCGAAAAACCAGTCTATGTAGGAATTAACTTCGAGCATCCTGCAGAAATCACGTGTCCGACCCGACATTCAATCAAAGACCTTCGGAAAGCCGGAGCAATTCTCTACAGCCAGAGTGTCTTCCTGAAAGGCGTAAATGATGACTACGAGACCCTCTACAGGCTGTTTAACGGTCTCCTTGAGATTGGAGTCCGCCCATACTATATCTACCACTGCGACCCGGTACCGGGGATCGCCCATTTCATCGTCGATATAGAAAAAGAGCGCGAAATAATGACCAGGCTCAGGAATACGCTCTCAGGACTTGCCTGTCCGAGCTATGTCATAGACACTCCTGAAGGCAGCGGTAAAATACCCGTCCCTCTCAACTATTGGGATGTCGATATAACCAGCTTCAAGGACTTCAACGGAGATGTCTACCAAATGCCAAAATCTGAGGAACAATCAAATGCCTAAACTATACCAAACTGAATGGTGCCCATATTGTATAAGAGTTCGCTCCAAAATGACTGAGCTCGGAATCACGTGCGATATCATTAATGTCCCGAGTTCCAAAGCAGACCGCACTGAATTGATGGAAGTCAGTGGCCAAAGAGGTGTCCCAACCCTGGTAACTGACGAAGGACGTATAATCCCCGACGATGACGACGCCATAATAGCCTACTTTGTAAACGAATACGGGAAATGAGACCAGGGGACTTGGAGATGGGGAGACTGGGAGAAAGGAACATGGTAACCATAGTCCTATAAGTCTTATCCGTCCCATTCCCCTTGTCTCCCAAGTCTTCCCTTCCCCAAGGAGGTTTTACCGTATCCATTGCCTAAGTATACCTCTGACGGCGCAGGGCCTCTGATATTGGTTCGCGTCGACCCATAAACACATATGCATCCAATGCCGGGTGCGATAATCAGAGGGAGTGCCATGCGCGATATGTCTGACCCTATCGGTAGTAAGTTTGAGAAGATGACGCGGGACGAAATATACCGTTACCAGTCAGCTCAGTTACATCGATCACTTAAGCAAGCCGAGAAGTCCGAATACTATGCCAAAAAGTTCAAGGACTGCGACATAGATCCAGACCGCTTTACATCTGCTGACCAAATCACCAAATTACCATTCACCACCAAAGAGGACCTTCGCCTCAGTTACCCAAAAGGTATGCTTACTGTAGCTGACGACCAGATCATCCGTATGCATACATCAAGCGGGACAACAGGCAAGCCTACTGCTATTTTCCACACGCGTGAAGACATAGATAACTGGGCTGAATTAATGGCCAGATGTCTACATACGGCCGGAGCAAGACCTGGTCATGTCTTCCAGAACATGTCCGGATATGGACTGTTTACTGGAGGCCTTGGTCTGCATTATGGGGCAGAAAGACTTGGCTTGTGGACTATTCCCGCAGGTCCCGGCAATACTGCCAGGCAGCTGATGCTGATTCGTGACTTTGGTGTTACAGTTGTTCATGCAACCCCAAGCTATGCTATGCATGTTGCTGAAAGGATGCTGGAAGAAGGTGACGATCCGAAGTCTCTGGGACTGAAGATAGGAGTCTTTGGGGCAGAACCGTATTCAGAAGAAATGCGATTGAAATTGCAGGATCTTTATGGATGCAAGGTCTTCAACAATTACGGACTGAGTGAGATGATGGGACCTGGTGTTGGGATCGAATGTGATTATCGCACTGGAATACACGTCTGGGAAGACGCCAATTTAGTCGAAATAATTGATCCCGTGACATTGCAACCAGTAGCTCCTGGGGAGATAGGAGAACTGGTATTAACCACCCTCAGAAGAAACGCGATGCCGATTATTCGTTATCGCACTCGTGACCTTACCCGTATTATCCCGGGTGAATGTCCTTGTGGCCGCCAGCATGTGAAGATAGCCAGATTCGTTGGACGCAGTGACGATATGCTGATTATTCGGGGTGTCAATGTATTCCCGAGTCAGATTGAAGAAGTCTTAATGAGAAAGAAATGGCTTGGTGGCAACTATGTCATAAATCTTTCAACCAGGGAATCCCTGGACCAGATGACTATTAAAGTTGAGCTGGCACAGGGTAATTTCGATGGTTCTGTTGATACATTGCGCAAGCAGAAGACTGAGCTTGGTAAAGAGCTAAAGGAACAGATCGGGTTTACTGCTCAGATTGAGCTTGTAGAATCCGGAAGCCTGCCGGCAAGTGAAGGCAAGGCAAAAAGAGTCATAGACGAAAGGACAAAGTGATTGCCATGTATGATGAAGTAAGCGTATTCGCAGAGAACAAACCAGGCAAACTGTCTATGGTGGCTGAAGTCCTGAGCAAAGCCGGTATCGACATATTAGCCATGGACGTTGCAGATGAAGGGCAGTATGGAGTCTTCAAGATGCTTACCGTCGACCCGATGAAAGCCAGGGAAGCCTTGGCTGCTGCCGGTATGACCACAGCATTAACCCAGGTCACCTGCATTGAGATACCTGATCAACCAGGTGGACTGGTCAAACTGGCCAATGCGGTTGAGAAGACAGGTATCAACCTCACACAGGCATATGGCTGCATCCTCGAAAGAGGCAAACGCGCTGTTTTCGTAGTAAAAGGCGACAACCTTCCCGCAATAGAAGCTGCCGTTACCGCTGCCGGACTGACAGTGCTCAACAAACTGTAAAATTGAATCGGACGGATCGGTCCAATCCGACTGATCCGTCCGATTTTGCCTCTTGCATGAAAGGAGAGGAATATGATATCAAATCCCCCTTCAATAAACCTCCAAATCTGCTTTCTTTTGCTCTTCGCATGTGCCATTATTCACTCATCATCAAGCTTTGCTGCCGAGAAAAAAACAACCATTCACAAACTGGCTGGAACAGTCTGGCTGGAGGGCGTCGATGGTTGGTTCTGCGGGGACAAAGAGAGCTCAGTCCATGCTGCCCAGGAAGCCGTCATGCAGGCTGTCGGTGAAAGTACAACGTATGCATACCAGCTTGGTGTCTCCTCCCTGGCGTTTCGACTGCAGGTAAGTAAAGATGGTCTTTGTCCAAGTTCACCCCATTCATGTTGCGGTTATGAGTGTGTCGGCAATTCTGTGGCTGCGCTGCCATGGAATATAACTTCTTACTCTGTCAAACCGGAATATACCTCAAAAGTTGCAGAAGCCAGGCAGGCTGTTGTAGACAGTATTAACAGAGGTATTCCTGTTCAGTATGGATGTGAAGAAGACGGCCTCATTGTTGGTTACCAGAAAAACGGGGAAGAGTGGATATGTTTGCACTATTTTAAGGATGCAAACATGAAGAAAACATTCATAGAAACTCAGTGGCCTTGGGGAATAGCAGTCTACACCGGACCAAAGGACAAACTGGTATCTAAACATGAACTCGCAATATCCGCACTTGAACAAACTCTGAAAATGGCCGATACCGAAGAATCAGATGGCTATTATCTGGGTTTTAACGCCTGGCGGAAGTATATTGAAAAATTGAAAGCTCTTGAGTCTGCAGATGAGAAGATCAGGGCAGATAACATGCATGGAAACGCCTGGATCTACGAATGTCTAGCGCAATACCGCAGTGCTGGAGCTATTTATCTCAGGGAAATAGCCGGCGAATTCAATCCGGATACAGCCAAACACCTTCGTAAAGCAGCAGACATATACGACAAGCAGGCAAATGAGGTTCTTAGGGATAAGGACCACTGCGTCATAAGCATTGCTCCATACCCCTGGTTCCTAAAAGACGGACAAAAATGGAGCCCTAAAATGATCAAGGAACAGGTTAAACGCCTGACAGATGCATTCATTCTGGAACGTCAGGCAATCAACCAAATTCGCGAAGCCCGAAAAGACTGGAACAAATAAATATATCCTGTCGTCACACAGCATAGATCATAAACTGCAGTAAAAAACCGCCATTCTAAGGATGGGAAAAATGCTGTTACGCAGACTGATTCCTGCAATTGTACTGTTTTCTCTTGTTCTCATCGTATGGTTCTTTTCTACCAATTCCCGGACACCCGCACCATCGACCATATTGGAAACCAAACCATCTGCACTTATACCCGGCAAATATAGACTTTACTGGCGTATTCCAGAACAGGAAGAGAGTTACAATATCCTTCGTGCCAGGATGAGACGGCTTACTAGTGAGGAAACCAAACAATTTAAAGGTCTAAAGTCACGAAATGCCGTTATCTATCGAGATGCAAGGTTTATCGCACTGATTGATGAGTTCAAAGGTACAGGAAAAGGTTACGATACCGGATATCTCATTATGTATCCGACAGATGCGGCAAAAGTCGGTTTGGCTGATGCCATAAGGTATTACCTTGATGCAAATGATGGATATGGCGGATCAGCCTGGCAGATGTCGGTCATAATATATCCTACCCTTGGAGGTAAAGGGAGTCACGTAGTTCGCAGGATGCTAGCTGAAGTTGGCTTCAGTCCAATTTCAAAATTTTATCACCCAAAATCGTGGTGGGGGTATATACAAATAAGGCTCCATGGAGAGTGGTATGGAAAAATTCCCACCAGATCAGGATATTTAAATGTCAAGATATGTGATATGAACTCAAACGCCATATATGGTGAGCATCCAATAGTCAAGGCTGATGGTCGAGTTGAGTCTTACGGTGACTGTATTGAACTCGGTGACAAGAGATGCAGAGAGAGTGATCGCACACGTGTAATGACTTTCGATGATGTAATCCCATATGCTGGAACACTCTATAAAATAGAAACCAGCAAAGCCGGGGACACACTTACAGTAAAACCATACTCCGGAGAAGCCGGAACACTATGCATAAATGCGACTGATGGACAAGGAAAACCTGCTGATGGCATTGTGTCAATTAAACGCCCGTATGGTGAGATAAGTTTTCTGCCTGGTGTTGCACGTTTACCTGTCGGGGATTACATTTGCAACCGTGTTATGGTATACAAAGGTTATGATGCGGTTGCCCAGTCAGCACATAAAAACAAACACTACTACTATCCAGGCATGTTTGATTTTCTTTGTATCGGTAAAGTATACATGCCAATCTCCATTAGAAAAAATCAGACAACACAATTGAACGTAGGAAAGAAACTGGATTTACGGTTGACTCCCAGTAGTTTTGTAAATGGAAAACTTGTATGTGTGAAAAGAGTCAGTATAGGAGACAGGGTTTACCCGCTCGTTCAATATTGGATGGGTAAACATAAAGTTGGGTGTCCGCGAGGGGTTACATATGTATGTCTGGCGGATATGGAAGGTATGATTTATTGTGAGAGTGTTGCAGATATACAATACCAGACTAGCCTGTATATATCAGATAAAATACGGCCCGGAAAATACCAGATATATGCATGTTATGACACCGGTGAATACCAGGGCTGGATTACAGATAAGTGTAAAATAGAAGTAGAACCAAAAAAGCAAGCAGAAAACATACTAAACAAAGCAGACCCCAATTCCATATGTCCGTAAGTTTCCTCAACAGGTAACATGGAACATGGCTATAACCTTCCCTTTGGCCTTGTTCCAGCGTTTTACAGCTGCCGGGGTTGGTCGTAAGTCTACTATGCAATCTTTCTTCTCGAAAAAGTCAGTTGCCTCGTTAGAGAGTGATAACATCCCTTCCTGTCCAGCCCCAATAATCACCTGCTCAGCCCCTGATTCATATATGTATTTGGCTTCATCAAGTGAAACCGTGTGGGAAGTGCCGTATATAGCCTTCGAAAGACTCTTCTTTCGCTTAACAACCTCCCCCGAAAGTCTGATCACAATGTCATGCTCGATCTTGTCCCCGTCAATCGTTATGTATCCAAACTCCGTATCATCGATATTGGGTTTCATTGGTTCACCTCATGAGACGGACTACATTCTATTTACCCACAATTACACCGCCTTTGAGAGAAACAATAAAAGCATATTTGTAATGATCGGACAGGTAAGAGTGATCCTGATCCATCCGATCATAATCTATCACTGTGACGGTAGTTTTGTTGCCGTTGCTGAGATCGCATAACCGGCAGCCTTATTCTTCATAAAGGCCTGTGCGGTTATTATTGTGGATTTGTTGACCTTAATTGGCTTTGTATAGCGCGGGGATTTTGCGGTTGGCGCGGTGCCATTTAGTGTGTATCGGATGACCAGCCCTGCGGTATTCTGTTTGGGCAGGAAGTTAATCGCCACGATGCCCTGGTCGGTGAACTCTGTATCATATATCACCAGCGGGACCATTTTACGTCCAAGAGCAGCTATAAGACTCTTCGCGGCCTCATGGGCCACTAAACGGTTACCGGCTGCATTGAGGTGGACTGTGTCCTGGGTAAGGACACCAAGGTCTTTTCCCTCAGTGTTGTGGATCTTCAAATACTCGATGAAAGCTTTCCGCAAATCACACAGTTCCAGATGCATATCTTTTGCAATATTGCGGCTGGTGTCGGAGAATGCATCCAGAGATTTATCAACCGGGTTCGTTCCATCCGGTTTCTCGCCAATGACTGAGGGAGTGGCCAGCACGACTCTGATTCCCTGCTGTTGCATTTTGTGAATTATCTGCCTCAGTCCGGTCTCGAATTTTGTCCTGGGATCACCTAAATCACCGCCGTGGTGCCAGACATCGTTGATCCCGATATAAATAAATACTACAGTCGGGTTCTTCGATAATACATCGCGTTCATATCTAGCTTGCAAGTCCGGTACTTCATTCCCTGAAATACCGGCGTTAATAATGGTAACTGCCGGATAGCTGACTTTTGCAAACGCATTTCGAAGTAGTGTTACATACCCATCAGGTCCATCACCGAACTGGGTAATAGAATCCCCCAGAGTCACCACAATGTCTCCATCCACAAATGGTGACTTAGCGTTTGTTAAGATAGATAAATCTGTTCCTTCAGCCTGTGCAGCAACAGAAGAGTAAAGCATAACTATGAGGCCGAGGTAAAACATTATACTTGTGACTTTCATATAGACTCCTTGAATTAATAGTAGACTAGATAGATGATCAACTTAGTTGGGGTAAAGCCAGTTCCTTTCCTGTATTCAGAGCATCAGTAGCCACAAGAGTAGCTATCTCGCTTTGTGCACAGTCTCTGGCAGGAGCAACCACTGACTGTCCAGTCCGGATTGCATTGGCGAAATCTATGATCTCTCTTTCAAAACCATGGCTGAACTTTTCCTCATATGTTTGATATTCGAGTGGTTTCCAGCCTTCTTCATGGTCGAAACATACCTGGTCCCGCCAGACGGATGCCTTGGTGCCATAGACAGCGATATTATTAAAAGCAGCATAAGGCGCCACCGGTCCGTATAATGCAGTGACCTTGGCAACTGCTCCCGACTCGAACTTGAAAATTGATACTATACAGTCCTCGTGTTTCATCGCCGGGAAAGCTATGTGATTTCCCATTGAACTTACAGAGACTACCGGAGAATCTGCTACCCATGCCAATACATCAAACGGATGGCAACCTCCTCCGACCATTGGTTTTTCATCTTCCGTATACCAGTTCCGTCCCAATGACTCATTGAACTTTTCCGGACTTGCTTGGTATAGAAGATTGTGGATGTAGTCACCTTCCATATAGAAGATATCGCCAAACTCACCTTCAACAGCCATCTGTTTGATCTTCTGATTCACAGGATAGTATCGCAGTATATGACCGGATGCTGCAACCAGGTCAGGATGCTTATCGATCGTGGCTACCATTTTGGCAATATCATCAATCGTGTTTGCAACAGGCTTTTCAACAAACACATGCTTTCCGGCATCCATGCACTGGATGAAAGGCTCCATGTGGCATGGATCTGAGGTCAGCACAAACGCAGCGTCAAAATCTGCAGATTCAAGCATTTCCGGTACAGAAGAGTATATAGATACGCCCGGAAATATCTCGGCATATATTTTCCTCGCCTTTTCGAAGACATCACAGGCGGCTGCCAGTTCCACTCCGTCAATCGTCCCAATAGCACTGCTGTAAGTCCAGCCGACATGGCCAAGTCCGATAACTGCACACTTTATCGGCATATCACACCTCATTTGCTGCACGGATCAAAGCTTCCATATTCTTAACAGGAACATCCCTGGGCACCATTTCTCCGGTGTTGAATATATAACCTCCACCCTGTTTGCCTATGTTCATTATTCTCTTTGCTTCAATCTCAACCTGTTCAGGGGTGCCGTTCAACAGAACCCCAATCGGATCAAGGTTTCCGATCAGGCAGACTTTGTCGCCGACGGATTTCTTGGCTTCAGTAATATCTAATCCAGGTCCGACACTCAAAACACTGATTCCGGAGTCCGCCATCAACTTCAAATGCCCGACATTTTCCTCACTGGCGTGGTAGATACTCCACAGATTAAGCTTGTCGAACTCTTTCACGATATCGGTCACATATGGTTTTGCATATTCAGCGAAGTATGATTCACTTATCAGGTGCCCGGACGCAGTGCAGTCACCGACCCAGACTGCATCAGCTCCGGCTTCTCTCTGTGCGATCCCGAACTCAGTCTGCAAACCTGCAAAATACTCCAATGTGTCTTTAAATAACTCCGGATCATCCAGCGGTAGGAGCATTGTTGCTTCTATTCCGTATAGCAATGCAACTGAGCTGAAAGGGGCTTCAACTCTACCGCAGACCAAAACACTATCTCCGAACTCGTCCTTGATCCTTTTTAGAGATTCAATCAACACTGGCAAACGCCCATCTTTTCGGACATCGATACTCGGGAGTGAGTTCAGAGTCTCTCGTGTTGCCGGTAAGTATCCACACGTAGCAGGTAGAATATCTCCCTCACCGCGGACTTCAACGCCCAACACCTCATAGACCATGCAGTCATCAACCTGCAGCCAGCACCAGTCGTATCCAAACTGTTTTACTGCTGCAATCTGAGTAGCTGACATTATATTCGCATCGCGGATGTATTCACTATATGTGACACCGCCGCCGCAAATATGCACGTCAAACTCTTCACTGCAGGCAACAACCGGAACCTTCGCAGGCTCCTGTAATTCAATAGCTTTTGCGAACTCTCCGACTATATTTGGATACATATACTGACTCCTGTGTTTAATGGACAATTGGTAATTGATAATTCACAATTATTATTCATTCGTTACGGTGCACTTGATCCATTGAGAACGCTGGGATGCATACTGCTATATACTCTGCGCCTTCAGGTTCGGGAGTTGAGTATTGAACCCATTCTCCCTTGTGTGCAACTATCGTTTCACCGGCTTTGGCAATAAGGGTTTCAGTTTTAGTGGTGACATGCAGGGCACCGGACATGACTATGCTATACTCATCAAATTCAGGAGTCTGACCAGGTTCGACCCAGCCGGATGGACTTCGCATCCTGGCGATGCTGACGTTTGAGGTAGAGGAGTTTACTCTACCAATAAATTCCTCAATAACTTTCGGTTTATTACCCGCAGCCTGGATTATTGTTGCTGAATTTATCAGAATAGCCATTCTCAGTCTCCTTCTATCAGTAATGTACTGCAAAAATATCAGTGAACAATCGAGAGTTAATTGTCCATTATCCATTGTCAATTATCAACTATTCCCTGCGCGCCAGTTCCATTGAGAATGCAGGCAGACACACGGCTATATATTCAGCGCCTTCGGGTTCAGGAGTTGAGTATTGAACCCAATCTCCCTTGTACGTTATCACGGTTTCACCAGCTCTGGCTATAATAGTGCCGTTTTCTGTTGTAACGTATAACGCACCGGATAGGACAATGCTGTATTCATCGAATTCAGGCGTCTGTCTGGGTTCTATCCATCCGCCCGGGCTTTTCAGACGGGCAATGCTGACACTGTCTGTTGATGAGTTAACGCGACCGATAAACTCCTCAATAACCATAGGCAGGTTCCCACCCGATTCGACGACTGATGAGGACTTAATATGTGTAGCCATCACTGCTCCTTAGCCAGCACGCAGGGAGCACAATATATGCCCCCTGCTATTGTCCATCATTAATTTTTCAGTGCATCATTCAGTTCGGCTTCGGTCAGTTCGGGTTCTGTTTTGAAGTCACCGCTCTCGAAGTCGACTGTGACCTTTGTGCCGTCCGAGAATGTGCTGCGCTGTTTACGCATCGTGGTATCCAGGAACTCATGATTGGTCATTTCCAGAACACCTACCCGGTGATGAAGAGCACACAGTTTTCTGACACGCATCAATTCTTCAGGATCAGGTGATGTCGAAATATAAGGAATACCTGCATTCAATACAGCGTGGTCGTAACCTATATCTCCATCCGGTATACCCCAACCTCCTCTGCCGGGGAATGTAGCTGACCAGGGTAGGACTATGGAATCGTGGTAGACCAGGCTGAACAATGGCACCGCAATTCCCATGGCAGGACCTGTCCCAGGATTGGGATCCAGTGCATATGGACCATGGTGGACGATATCCAAATCCGCCACATCAGGATCAGTCGGCTCTTCAGAACTTACGACACCAAGTATACTCCGGACTGCTCCGTAGGCTTCAGAATGGTATTTAAGTGTTTCTGTGCGAGTTAACGGGTGCTCCGGATTGTAACACTCATCCGGTGTTACAATCGAGAAAACATCCAGATAGGCCCCACGGACTTTGACTCCGTTGTCAATCAATGCCTTGTGGTTGCGCTTTACAGCAGCTGGCGCCAGGCTTGGGCACAGAAATCCCTGATCTCCTCCCGGCCAAATGGCACACTTAACAATGTTGCCGTTTTCATCATACACTGCGTGCCGTTCATTATAGCTGGGGGTGCGTGTATAGTAATCTCTATACTGATCATGGATTGCGAATACGAATCCCAGTTTGCTGCACGTATCAGCTAATCGGCGCATTCCGTCCCATCCACCGGCTTTTGGGGATGGTGGAACGATGTCCGGGTGGATATTGTCATATCCGCTGTATCCCCAACCGTCAAGGTGTAAATATGCCCTCTCAACTCCCAGGGAATGCAGTTTTGTCAGCATTTCAGCTGTCTGGTCAAAAGTCGTGCAAGTGTCGTTCTTTGCCGGATCATTCTTGTCGAAGTATATGGACTCAGGCTCGCAGTGCCAGGTTGTAGGTGTATGGACTACCGGGCTGCCAAGTATGTGTGCAACAATGGGACTGCGGGCTATTTTTTGTATAAGCGATACAAATCTACCGTTTTCAACCATATACTGCCTGTAGCATTTTGCCAGTCCAACATATCCGCCCTTTTCCACAAAACACAACCTGGCTATACGTGTATAAGAGAACTTGCCCAGTGAATGCACCCAGACAGGTCTTATAAATGTAGGGCCACCGGCTGGATGAGTCAGGTCCATTCCGGCATCATCTGGAGTTTCCAATATAAGTCCCATCGCACTGCCGTTCTTTTCAAATCCCCACCAGGGCATATAGAGTCCACGGCTGTGAGTCAGGCGGTCATAAGCAAATACTTTGTGGGGCCAATCCTTAGGAATAAGGGCCCCCTGCATCATAGGTACAACACTTCGATCAGCGAAACCAGCCTGCAAGCCACCCGGCCATCGGAGTTCTTTGATGACGCATGCCCCTTCCTGGGCTATTGCTCTGCAGATAATGTCCTCACCAGATCCTTCTATAACAATATACAACTGGATACCGAAATCCAGCTTTGCGCCTTCGTGACTGAATCCTGCAAGGTCAATCTTCACACCGGTCAGGGTCCCGGTATCATATTGCGTGATGTTTATCTTCTCTGCATCTTTTAGAGCCAGGCCAAATCTCTGTTTATTGCTCTCAACAACCAGATCTTCAGCATTGGATGCATTCAAAGGCCATTTAACCGCTGCTGAATCAATGGAGACTTCCAGGTCGGTCCCACTCAATGTAATTGCTCGTTTACTTCCGGTTATTGTCCAGGTGTTCCCCTCATTCTTTACGCTGATATGTGCGCTGGATAGATAATCACGGGGTGTCATGTCCTTTTTCTCCTCTGCATATAAATTTACGGCAAGCAGCAATATTACCGTCAACATAGCTATTCGTATAATTGATGGTGTCATGTATTCTGTCTCCGTTCGTTTTCGCGCTTAATAAGCCATATCATAGCGCGTTTAGTGCCTATATACAAAATTTGCTACGGCTTGAAACCGTCCCAGCAACTATTTTGTTGCCATAAAACCGTGGTCTGTGGTATTATATGGCTAATTGGAGAGGTGGCTGAGTGGTCGAAAGCGGTCGCCTGCTAAGCGATTGTGCGTTTACAAGACGCACCCCGGGTTCGAATCCCGGCCTCTCCGCCACTTTTTGAGCTCAAAACCATGCTGTAAACACCCATTTGCACACATTTTGCACACATGAGTAAAAATCACCCTGCTTTTGATCCCTTTTTTTCCTCGTAATACTTTGCCCATTTTGCATCCAATATGTCGACAGCAGGCGCTTGCATAGTAGGCAAAACATGGGCGTAAATGTCTTGGGTAATGTTTATTGTGGAGTGTCCCAATCGTTCTGAAACGACTTTTGCAGGAACTCCTGCCATCAACAGGGTCGTCGCCTGATCGTGTCTCCATGAATGCAGGGAAGCTTTGACTCCAGCCCTCCGCCTGGCTAGAGCAACACCGCATCCAAATGAACCTGGAGTCATGCGATCACCCGCGTTAGTGTTTACAATCCATTCTCCTGTGTATCCATTGGCTTCCTGAGCTTTTTTGTGCTGCTGGAGTTCCTCAATGAGATTGATGGGCAGTAGAATGACTCTTGTTCGCCCACTCTTGGGCAATTTTACTGTGATTGCCCCCCGTGTCTGGACGATAGCCCGTGCAACAATCAGTGTGCGTGTCTCAGCTTTAAAATCCTCCCACTTCAATCCAATCACTTCACCTCTGCGCATCCCGGTACCAACAACCAGTAAAAACGGAAGTCGGTATGGTGTTCCTTCCAATGCATCCAGCATACGATCCAGATCACCGCTTTCCGGCAGCTTTATATCCGGACGTGTTTTGGCCGGTAGAATTAAATTGTCGGCTGGATTGAACTGTACTACACCGAGGGTAACAGCATCAGACAGGCATGAATGGAAACATCCAGTAATGTTTCTTACCGTCTTTGCGGATACTTTTTTGAGCAGAGAATCCAACAGATTCTGTATCATTATCGGCCTGAGCTTCTGAACTGTTATGTGTCCAAGCTTGGGAATGATATGGGTGTTAAATTTCTGTTCATAGTCCTCGATAGTTGTTGGACTCAGGCTATTAGCTTTGCGAGCGATCCACGATTGAAACCAGGCAGACAGCGTTATGCTCTGATCTTCTACATAAATGCCATTATGCACCTCAGATTCGCGCATGCGGAGATGTTCCTCGCATTGGCGTTTGTTCATACCTCTGCAAGATTCAAACTTCTGGTTGCGCCGTCCATCCGCGTGTTGTGGTCCCTCATAACGGATGTAGTAAACACTTCCACGTTTTACAACGTTGCCCATATATATACTTGACCTCCCGTAATGATTATGAATAACTGTCGACACTTCTACTTGAACAATCTATCAGATCAGAATTTCTGAACGTACAAACAGACCTTGGTGAACAGGTCTACCTGCAGGATGTATAGTAATATACATCAATGCAGGTAGCTATTCAACCGTTGTTATTGCTAGAGTATGGCGTTATTTAGCCTCAGCATCACTTATAGTACTATAAGGATAAGTACCAGGACTGATGGCTCTGATCTGTTCTGTTAGTCCCTGTTGTTCCAGTGATAACATCTTCATCACCACAATCTCAGCGACCCTCTGAGCCATATTCTCATCTACGCAGGTATGCTGTTCTATGTCCTTCGGATTCATATCTCCGGTCGCAAGCATCCGCTCCAGCACAGGTTGCGGAATACGGATAGTGGTTCCAATTTTCAAAGATGGAAATTTACCCTCTTTGATTGCCTGATAGAGAGTGCTTTCGGCACAGCCGATAATCTTTGCCGCTTCAGCAACACTCAACGTTGCGCACACGCACTCAGCATTTGTGGACAATGCAATAGTACACGTGGGAAGATCAGCATTCCTCGTTGATTTACGGGAGGAATCAATCTTTCTTGTTGTCGATACGGTATGGTCCATTTTTCTCCTTGTTGTTTACCACTAATATATTAGTATCCGAGTAGTGGCATATAAATAGCGCATACTCCGAGACTTAAGAGCCTTCTTGGAAGAATAGTCCATTTGCTACCTTCGATGTTTCTTAATTTTATAACTATTATAGGTAGATGATCATTATGGTTAGGTTTGTGCTAAACCAGGTATTACAGGATATTCTTCAATTGGTCTTTTGTGATGTTTATTTTCTTGTAGAACAACTGTAGTGGGTATCCCTATCATCTGCCCCTCAATTCTAGTATCCCCAGATGCTGGCGATCCTGAATCGGGTTTGCATCATCTTTATGGCTTTATGGCATATAAAGCTGTAAATCAGACTATTATCAGGTGTCTTTACGAAGGTTTTTCTCAGCAGGATACTCATTACATACACAGGCTCATGCATTTAATATCTATGTCCATCTTATCCTGTAAATATGAAATGTAACGCAGATCCGTAGCCAGTAACTCTACATTTCAGTATCAATATATATTATACAAAATCACCGCCTTGGATTTACGTCCATTCGGACTCTGGTTGTATGTTATAGATTATGGATCAATACTAATACTGTTGTGTCCTGTTATATACAACAACAGCCTCCTCCCAGCCTACAGATTGGTGGGAGGAGCAACTGCGTGCAGACTTATCACGCAGAGGAGTCGCAATGGATTCCGGGCATTTAGCACAGCACGTAAACAGTTTCTCAATGAACTTGTTTGCGCAGTGTCCCGTATCCATTTCACTACTGGTTTTGCGTCTTCACGTTCTGAACTACCAACGTCAAGACTCTTTTCAGCGCCTCTTTGTCGAGTACCGGCTTGAAATCATCATCCTCAAGCGTAATTCCTATCCCCATGCAGCCATCGGCCTGCGCCCAAAGGTGAACATACGCCTCCTGATCGGGTTTGGATTCCATGCTCTGTGGTTCATCTGTATCGATGATATACACCGATGCAACAGTCGGGATGCCATAGATTTCATCCTCATCTGGGACGTAGTTTGCATTTGGATAGAGCGCTTGATTGGCCGTCTTGTTGAAGTTGGCAACGTCTATCGGGACTTCAGTGCATTGGAACTTAGAGCCGGATATCTGCTTGATATGCTGATAAACAAGCTCGCTGTTTCTCAAAATGAGGCCTTCCCAGATAAACTGGGCCTCTAGTTGGTGGGGCAGATGTTGTCTCTGCATTCGAGTCTCCTAAGGTGTTATAACAATACCGGTTTTCAGGCATTTCTGTCTGTCCGGTAACTCGCGTAGGAATGCCCATTATGGAGTGGTTGGGCGGTGCTTTGTCATTGGTAAGCCACAATTCCTTGCATCGAAGGTATTTAGCATGAAGCTTTCACACATCGAACCCGTTGATGATAGACAAAGCGCTGAAGTGGCACCCTTGCAGTATAGACTCCAAACAGAATTTCATCTGATCTGAGGTCAATGAGGAGCCAGATCTCCTCTAAAACGGTTATAGAGTTTATGTGCCTATTGCACCTGTAATGAATGTAACAGGCACATCTCGCTGCTAGTTATAGCATTCCAGAAGGTGCAAGCACTGCAAGTTGCTGCATGATATCGTTGATATCAGTATTCTCAGATACAAACTGCAGTGTGTTTTCCAACTGCGTTCTGGCGACTCTTGCCAACATTATGGATGGCGTGAAAGAGAAGCCGTTATCATCGAAGACAGTGCGGTAGTTGTCAGCAAAGGCTTGAAATATAACGGATTTTTCATCAGCTCCGCAGCGATGATAATCCATGCGGCAACCTCTATAAAGAGTTTCAACTGGCACGGTGGTGCCGTCTGTAACTCTTACAAGTACGTCTGCGTTTCTCAGAGTATCGTTGACTGAGATGTTGGGCAGTTTTGGATACAAGACCCGCAAGGCCACTGAGATCAACCACTCTGGCGATGCTGTTGCCTCAGTCAGAGTTCGGCGAACGTGGATGCCGTCAAGATAATTCTTGTAGTCAGCATCCATAGACCATCCATTCAATACACAGACAGCTTTGTCGTGTAGTACACTTTTGCGTTCGTAGACGTCAAGTATCTGATTACCTGTAGATGTATCAAGCAGTTCAATCTCCTCATTCTGGAAACTGAATGCACCATCAGAGAAAATGAGATGCTGATGTGATCCGAGATTTAGAAGGGAGAGCATTCTGTGTTCTCCTGTATCTGATGTCCCACAGAGGGGATTGACGTAAGATGTTGAACTTTGGAAGCTCAACGGCTTTGATTGGTGTGTCTTTGGTGTAGACATAAAACCATTGCTTTCTGATATGCCAATAGATGCGTGGATATCGCGTATGAGTTCTGATTAATCGTATTCCTGTATCTCAGAAATCGCTATTTGCTCAGTAGTTTTGGGATAATGCCATTGTAGTATCTTGACCAGAAATGAAGCACTATCGATACTGGTTAATGGTCACAGTAATATTCGGGGATGCTAATGAGCTATCGCACCTGCATCGACAGCTCGTAGCACACATCCATACATATTTATCTCCATCTTTATTATACGGATGAACGCTATTTGGGCTGGGAGAACTGCTACTTTGGCGAAGCATATTAGGTACCTACGGGTGTTGTGATATGGTATTTGCTGCCGAAACACCTGTCTCAGATTATGAAAGTTGGGCAGATTTCTGTTGCTGAGATTACTGGATCTTAGCGTGAAAGTTAGTCTGGTTGAGCTCAACTGCCTACACATGGAGGGAAAGCATCCTACCATCCCTACCTATACCTCCCTTATGCCCCCTCATAAAGCCTATAGAACATATAATATCTCCTCAGGTAATCACGATGCTCTGAGGCACAACGCGTTTTTTTTTTAGCTAAAAGCTAACTCAACCTTGCGAATGCTCGTAATGCCGACAAACCCTTAGTGATACTATGCCTCTTCCTCACACAGTATGGATTTACCACGGATCTTAATGTCCAGCGATGTCTGTAAATCGTCGAATAAGCAGGCTTTATCAATAGTCGACTTTATCTTTCGCAAGGCAGACTCGGTAGATTTCTTGTTGTGGCAGATGTGGATATAGAGCCCGTCGTGAAGAAAGTCTACAACCATCAAATCAGGATTTCTGTAGATGAGGTCCAACAGTTGACACATAAGCTTAACCTCTCGGCTCTGGGCCTGAGCAGCCATAATGCGTCTCGCCTGTGCTTTCATCGCCGGGGACGTAGGATCCAGAGGAATGTCACAATTATCGACGCATTCGTCTGCCGTATCCAGGTCAATTCGCCTGATAGGCAAGAACTCTCCGTAATCATCATAACCTCCTCCATCCTGCAGGATCTGGTTCATCCTGATATCCCTATGCTTCAAAAGTTCTACGATGAGCTCGCATTTCATAAACTTCGCAGCTGCCTCTTTTGAGCCCAGCAAATTTACAGCTAATGATTTTATGCCTTTGGTAGAGCGTCCTTCGTAGCAGCCATCCTGACGTGCTTTTCCAAATCCTGTAGCATATAACAAGGTTTTGAACCCTTGCTTTTTATCCAGAACTCCACAGATTCGATCTAGATACTGCCAGACGTCCTCTTCGGCATCGGAAATATTTGCAGACAGCAACTTCTTCGCAAAAGGCAAGTCCCACTCCAAGGCTAGAATTGCCAGCTGCATGGATTTGAAATCCAGATTGTAGTCG